>OJPZ01000014.1_pt1 | contig 156430 bp, 109 predicted proteins | sample 1598611 | NCBI WGS metagenome assembly OJPZ01 (sample SAMN03922494, study PRJEB24848) | human gut metagenome | isolation source: stool sample | host: Homo sapiens | place: Germany | collected 2011-11
ACGTCGCCTATACAATGAAGGGTTCAAAAGAAAAAGACCTTCCTATGATCGGTCGGTTGACAGATGCCCGAATCCAATGCCCGGCGTCAGCACCACAAGCCTTATCGGCGTCCGTGACGCCCAATTGTTTGGCAATATCCGCAGCCACGGCCTCGGTCGTGCCCATCGTACTGCCGAAAAAGATACCAGTCATAATTTCGTCGTTTTTGGTTTACGGCAAAGAAACAGCATTCCCACCGGATCGTCAATACCGGATTTTAGGGGTTTTGGCGCGGCCGGATAGCATTATGATGGGATGCCGCACGAACGCAATTCATTATTATTGGTGATGATTGCAATGCAATTTACCAAGATATGGCGATTGCCGCATATGCCGGGGCGCTATACTTTTGTCCCGTGAAAACAGAACTATGCGGCTACTCCTGAAATATTTGCTATTTATCCTGCTGCCTGCGTACACGTACGGGCAGTCCGGCCGGCCCGACGCCGGGATCACGTTCGAAGTTACCGATTCCCTGCACAATCCGCTGGCGTATGCTACGGTGGCGCTGACTCCTATGTCGGGTGGGGGAAAGGCCTACGCGACGACGACCGATGAGGAGGGCCGGGCACGTTTCACCCTGCCCGCGAATACCTACAATGCGGATATCTCATATATCGGATATGTCTCCCAACGGATGGAGGTACGGCCCGTCAGCGGCAGCGACATGCTGCGGACCGTCCGGCTCCGGACAAGCGACACGCAGATCCGCGAGGTCGTAATCACGGCGACCCAAGTGCGGGGACCGGTCTCGGGCGTGCATATCGGCCGGGACGCGATGAACCACATCCAGCCGTCGAGTTTCGGGGACCTGCTCGAACTGCTGCCCGGCGGACGGGCCTCCGACCCCTCGTTTTCCTCCTCGAACCACATTCATCTGCGCGAGATCGGCACCTCGAACAGCGATTACCAGACTACATCGCTCGGCGTTTCGTTCGTCATGGACGGAATTCCGATGTCGAACGACGCGGGCATGACATACAATTCGGGAACGACCGTCGGCAATAATATTTCATTGAACAGAGGCGTCGACATGCGCACGATGCCGACCGATGAAATAGCTTCGGTAGAGATTCAGCAGGGCATTCCGTCGGTCGAATACGGCGATCTGACCAGCGGACTGATCAAGATCAAGCGCAAGGAGGGAGGCCGCAACCTCGAAGCCCGCTTCAAAGCGGATCTGGGCAGCCAGCTGCTCTATGTCGGCAAAGGATTCGAATGGGGCGCTCCGGCCGACCTGCTGACGATGAACGTCGGCGCGACATGGCTCAACTCCCACGACGACCCGCGCAATACGCGCCAGAACTACCAACGTGCGACCGGATCGTGGCGCATGAAGAAACGCTGGGAAAGCACCTCGGCCTACCGTTACACGTTGGGCGGATCGCTCGACTACACCGGCTCTTTCGACCGCCAAAAAAGCGACCGGGATATCGACGAAGGCCCGGCGGGCATCCCCCTCGAACGCTACAAATCGAGTTACAACAACGTCGTCGCGGCGGTGAATTTCACCGCCGAATCCAAGGGTGCGAATTTTTTCCGCAGCTTCGATTTTTCCGCTTCCGTCTCTTCCGAATTCGACCTGATCGACCGCTGGCGTTACCGAGCGAACAGCGGCAACGTCCCTATACGCACGGCAGTCGAAGAGGGCGTCTTCGATATGGAAGTGCTGCCGGTCCGCTATGAAGCGACCCTGCAGGTGGACAACAAACCGTTCTACGCCAACGCCAAGGCGGTAGCCCTGCTGGGAGCCGACACCCCGCTGAGCCGCAACACGATCCGCATCGGAGCCGAATGGAACATGTCGAAAAATTACGGCGGCGGTCTGCTTTACGACGTGACGCGCCCATTTACCGACCTGATGAGTTCCCATCCGCGGCGTTACGACGCCCTGCCGGCGCTGCACCGGCTCTCGGCGTTTCTGGAGGACAATACGACGATTACGGCCGGCGAGTGGCGGATCGAGATAATGGCCGGACTGCGTACGACGGCCATGGCCAATCTCGGAAGCCGTTACACCCTGCAGGGCAAATTCCATTTCGATCCGCGTGCCAACCTCTCGGTGACGCTTCCGGCGTTCGACATGGCAGGCGACCCGATGCGCATCACATTCGCGGGCGGCGCGGGATGGCACACCAAAACGCCTACGCTCGACCAGCTCTTCCCCGAACCGGACTACTCCTATTACAAGCGGCTCAACTATTTCCCGGCGGACGACGAATCGAAACGCCGTGTCAATGTGGAAGTCTTCAAGCACGACCCCACCAATTACGACCTGAAGGCGGCGCGGAACTTCAAATGGGAGGTGCGCGGCAATGCGGAGTGGAACGGATACGGACTGTCGGTAACCTATTTCCGGGAGAATATGACCTCGGGATTCCGCACCTCGACCGACGTACTCACCCGGACCTACCGCGAATACGACACCGGACCGCTCAAGGATATGGAGTTCACCGGACCGCCGCAGCTCGAATGGCTTCCCTACAAGGACAAAACGGTATTCCAGACCGTCGGCGTCAAGACCAACGGAAGCCGCACATTCAAGCAGGGCATCGAATTCTCGCTCTCCACGCGGCGCATCCGGGCGCTGGCCACGAAACTCATCGTCTCGGGCGCCTATTTCAAAACCCGCTATGAGAACAGCGAACCCCAGTACGTCCTGACGACCGTACAGCTCGCAGAAGGGACGCCCTATCCTTACATCGGGCTTTACGATCAGGACGACAACACGTTTCACGAAGTATGCAACACCAATTTCCTGCTCGACACCCAGATTCCCAAACTGGGGCTGATTTTCTCCACGTCGTTCCAATGCCAGTGGTTTTCCGGCATGAAGGCCGAATGGTGCAATCCTGCGCCGACCAGCTACCTCGACCTGCAGTTACAGGAACATCCGTTTACGGCCGAGTCGGCAGCCGACGGTATTTTGCAGCATATGATCCACGACAACGTATCGAAAGAAGCCTATCTCTACCGTCTCACGCCTTTCAGTATGAACGTCAATCTCAAAATCTCGAAACGGCTTTACCGCGACCGGCTCAACATTGCGATTTTCGTAAACCGGCTGTTCACATACAGTCCTTCGTACAGAAACGAGACCAACGCACTGGTACGCCGCTATTCCAGCCCCTATTTCGGCATGGAACTCAACTTCAAACTGTAATGCGATGATGATGAAATCTACCATACGGACCCTGTTTCTGCTCTCCGCACTGCTGTTTTCGGCCTGCGAAAAAGACGATTCGATTTTCACCGAACTGTCCATCCGGTTCGTGATGCCGGACAGCCGCCCCGTCGAAAAGCTGGAAATACGCACGGACATCTCCTACTTCGACAATATCAACTCCGGAGAGCGGGTGCCATTTCCCGCCGCCGAACAGAACAGCGCGACAATACGGCTCCGCAAAGGGGTTTACACGTTCATCGTCGAAGCCGACGCGACCTATTCGACCGGAGAAAAGAAGATTCTGCGCTGCACGGATTACAATCAGATTCCAGCAGCAATGACTTGGGTAGAGGACAGCGAATCGATCGTGTTGTTACTAAAATCGATCTGACGATGATGAAGGCCCTTTTCCTGTCGATACTGGCGCTGCTGCCCGCCGCCGCTTCCGCCCAGCGCGATACGCTCGGCGTATTGGAGCGTTCTTCCGTTTTCAGCGCGGAGGACGAACGGGCCGTAGCCGGATTTCATACGGAGTCGCCCGCGATGATGCTCTACCGCAGCGAACAGTCGCTTTCGCAGATCTCGCTCCGCATCGACCTGCGCCGTGAGCAGGAGGCGCTGCTGCAGCCGCTGGGCGACGGAGCCCTCGACGGGGGATTTTATGCCGAAAGCTACCGGCGGCTCAGCGAGCGGTCGGCAGCGTGGGCAGACGCCCGGTACGTCCGCGGCAACCGCCGCAACGTCTGCTGGAACTCCACGGCCGACTACCTGCTGCTCTATCCCTGCATCACGGCGGATTCCGCCGGAGGAAACCTCTCGACCGAGGAATATGCTTTCGGCGGCGGCTATGTCCACCGGGTGGGACGCTTCGACCTTGCGATCCGGGGCGACTACCGCGCCGGACAGGAATACCGTCAGGTCGATCCGCGGCCCCACAACGTCGTGTCGGATTTCACGATCAAACTCGGCGTAGGCATGCAGTTCCCTCAGTACGTTTTGGGGCTGGACCTGCAGGGGCGGCTCTATAAACAGGATCAGGACATAGACTTTTTCTATCCGCCCGGCGCCAGCTCTTCCGAGCTGTATATGACCGGACTGGGCAGTTATTACACCCGCTATTCACTGAACAGCGAGAGTTTCAACATCGGCTATGACGGAAAGGGTTGTCTGCTGGCGGCACAGCTCATGCCGCGGCACGCGAAAGGCTGGTATGCCCGTGCCGCATTCGAAAGCCTTACGACGGAGCGGCTCAACAAATCCAACAACACGGTCCCCATAACCCGGCTCAAAACCCGTCAGGCGACTCTCTCCGCAGCCTACCGCAGCGGCCGCTGGAGCCTGCGCGCCGGAGGCGGCTATGAACTGCGCCGCAGTATCGAAATGATAGCCGACCGTACGGGACACAGCGTCATCGTCGATGAACAGGCGATGTATAAGAACCGTATCTGGCACGCCGACGCCGAAACGACCGTCGAATGGCGGCGCGGCACGGTGAATTACATGCTCAGTCCCCGCGCGGAATGGCGGCAGTCCACGGCCACGTACGCCTATCCGGCACGGCGGATGCGGCTCGCGCAGTTCTGCGGAGCGGTACGCGGCAGCGCAGAATGGCTCCGTCCGCAGTGGCGCGTGAAAGCGACGGCAGGAATCGGCTGTTACGTCTCGCCCGACGAGGAGGTTTCGCTCAGCAACGTGCTGAACAACATTTCGGAATACCTGACTTACACGGCGGCGCGGCTGAGCGGCCGGGCCGTCGCCCCCGAGGTGTCCCTGCGGGCCGAACGCCGCCTGAGCCGGAATCTGGCCTGCTTCGCCGAGGCGGGGTGGACGCCCCGGTTTTACAGCGGAGGATTGTCCGAACACGTTCTGACGGCGACGTTCGGCATCCTGTTCTAAACGATCGAACCAATATTTGTCAAACCAATAATAAAAACCAATTATGAAAAAGCTTTTCTTAATTCTCACCACGGCCCTCTTCGCAGCGGGCTTCGCATCCTGCACCGACGATCCCGAAGAAACGGTCAATCCCGTCGTCGTATCCGAAATCTTGCGCGCGCTCGGCGGCAATGTGCTGGTAAACGTGCCCGAGGAAAATTTCGACGTGAATATTCCCGCCGATGCTGCGTCGTGGGTTCAGATCAATGAAGCCGAATCTTCGGGCAAAGCGCTGGTGCTGTCCGTCGATGAGAACGAAACGGGGACGGAACGTTCGACCGTCGTGAACGTGACGCGGAGCGGCAAGAGCACCGTTCTGGCGACCGTAACCATTAAACAGAGCGACATCACGCTGCAAGCCGGCGAATTCGTGATCGAGGAGATCTACTTCACAGGCACGGCGCTTCCCGAAACGGGAGAGCCTGACAGGTGGCTGGGCGACCAGTACATCAAGATCCGTAACAACTCCGACGAAGACCTCTATGCCGACGGCATGATGCTGATCCTTTCGAGCGGACTCAATTCGGGCATGAACAGCGAGATGATCGAAGGCAAGGACTTCCGCAAGGAGTGTTGTGCGGGCAATGCGTTCTACTGCATTCCCGGCAACGGACAGGATGTGCTGGTCAAAGCCGGCGAGTCGCTGATCGTCGTCAACAACGCCCAGAACCACACCATCGGCAACCCGAACTCGTGGGACGCCACGAAAGCCGATTTCGAGTGGTACGACGTTTCGTCGAACGAGAACTATCTGGATATCGACAACCCCGACGTGCCCAACCTCGACAAATGGTACGCTTCGACATTGACGGTCCAAGTGCTCCACAACCGCGGCTTCAACGCCGTGGCTATCGCCATGCCGCCCGTCGGCCTGACTGCAGAGCAGTTCCTCGCCGAATACCCGCTCGAAGACGCCCAGTATATCTTCCACTCCCCGAACGGCTCGGACTACACGATGCCGCTGCGCAACTGCTACCGCGTGCCTAACGAATGGGTGCTCGACGCCGTGAACACGGGCTGCCGCGACGAATACTACATCGCCCCGTGGGACGCTTCGCTCGACGCAGGTTACGCATGGTGCGGTACGGCCGACGGAGATGCCGACCGCTTCGGCAAGTCGGTGATCCGCAAGACCGGTTCCGACGGCAAACTCATCGACTCGAACAACTCGACCAACGACTTCGAGTCCAATACGAAGGCGTCGCTGATCAAGTAAGCCGGAAGAACGACCATTCTTTATGACCGATTCTGTCATCGAATGCCGCAACCTCACCCATTGTTACGGGGAGCGGCTGATATACAAAGACCTGAGTTTCGAGGTTCCGCGCGGGCGGATCCTCGGACTTTTGGGTAAAAACGGCACCGGAAAAACCACGACCATCAACATTCTGAGCGGCTATCTCCAACCGCGCGCCGGACAGTGTCTGATCTTCGGCGAGGATATCCGCACGATGCGGCCCGAAACCCGCGCCCGGATCGCCCTGCTGATCGAGGGACACGTGCAGTACGCCTTCATGACCATCGAGCAGATCGAACGGTTCTATGCGCGGTTTTATCCCCGCTGGAACCGCGACGCCTATTACGGACTGATGGAAATGCTGAAGGTGGCGCCCCGGCAGCGCATCTCGCGCATGTCGTGCGGACAGCGTTCGCAGGTGGCCTTAGGGCTGATTCTCGCCCAGAACGCCGATCTGCTCGTGCTCGACGACTTCTCGATGGGACTGGACTCCGGTTACCGCCGCCTGTTCGTGGAATACCTGCGCGACTATGCGCAGAGCGAGGAGAAGACCGTTTTCCTTACCTCGCACATCATTCAGGACATGGAAAAGCTCGTGGACGACTGTATCATCATGGATTACGGAAGCATTCTGGTACAGATGCCCGTCGGCGAACTGCTCGGCACGTTCCGGCGATACACCTTCACGCCGGGCGCCGACGTCACGATCCCCGCCGGCGACGGCCTCTACCACCCGAGCGTCGTGAACGGGCGCGCCGAACTCTATTCGTTCGACTCCCCTGCGACGGTACAGGGCGTGCTGGAGCGCGCGGGCATTGTCTGCAGCGACCTGCGCGGCGAAACGCTGAACCTCGAAGACGCTTTCATCGGACTGACCGGAAAATACTAAACCCGAATTATGATCAAAGCCATATTCTACAAAGAGTGGATCAAAATGCGCTGCTTCTATCCGCTGAGCGCATTGTTCCTCTTCGGAGCCACCGCCTATGCGCTGCTGCGCGTCCAACGGGTGATAACCTTCAAGGGTGCGGCGCACGTCTGGGAGGTGATGCTCGAAAAGGAAGTTGTCTTCATCGACATTCTCCAATACCTGCCGGCCCTGCTGGGCGTATTGCTCGCAGTGGTTCAGTTCGTCCCCGAAATGGCCCAGAAACGGCTGAAGCTGACGCTTCACCTGCCCTTTCCACAGTGGAAGATGATTCTGCTGATGTCAGGCATCGGGCTGGGAGCGCTGGCATTGCTGTTCATCGTGCAAACCGCCGTGCTGTGGGGGTACTTCCACGCCCTGCTGGCGCCCGAACTGGTCGCGCGGATTCTGCTGACGGCGCTGCCGTGGTATCTGGCCGGGCTGACGCTCTACCTGCTGACGGCATGGATCTGTCTCGAACCCACATGGAAACGGCGGCTGGCGAATCTGCTGATCGCCGTGGGCGTCTGCCGGATCTTCTTCCTCTCCGACACCCCGCAGGCCTACGACGGCATGCTGCCGTGGCTGGCGCTGCTGCTGGTATGTTCGCTGTTCTTCCCGCTGCTTTCGGTATACCGTTTCAAGCAGGGATGTCAGGATTAACCCGCAAAACGACAAATCTATGATAAAGAGTATCAAAACCGGAATAATCCTCCTTGCGGCGCTTCTGCTGGCATGGCTGCTGCCGTGGTGCTACGCGTTCGTGTTCGCATCGCCTTCGTGGTCGCCGTTCACGCTCTACAGCTGCGTGACGCACGGATTCGCATCGGTGGATTTCGACCGCGAAAACAACGTCGCCGGACGCGATCTGCAGGGCAACACCTACACCCAGCAGCAGTTCGACAGTATCCTGCCGACGTTCTATTACCGCCAACTCGCCGCCGAAGGGAGGTTCCCGTCCGAAATCGAGGGCGTGGCGGTCGAATCGCGCGACGTGGAGCGCACGAACTTCATGTTCCGCACGTCGCCCGGCGAAATCAACCGCCGCAGACCGACGGTCTATCAACTGCTGGAATCGATGCCCGACCGCATCGATTTAGAACCGGCGACGGACGTGTTCCGCATCACCGGCGAGGGAATCGAGTTCGTCGATATGGAGACCAACACCATCGACCAAAAGAAGAGCGCGGCATTCACCAAAGTCCTGCGGGACAAGGGATTTTCGTTCCCGGCTCGCGTCGTCTCCGGCAACCCCTCGACGCGCAAGCGGTACGACAACGGCTACCTGCTGGTGGACGACGCGCTGCGCGTCTACCACATGAAGCAGGTCCGCGGCCGCCCGTTCGTGCGCCGTACCGACGTTGCGGACTCGCTGCAAATCGGCCAGATTTTCGTCACGGAGTTCGCCGACCGCAAAAGTCTCGGTTTTCTGGTGGACAGCGAAAAGCGTTTCTATACGCTCGGTGCGGAGGATTACAAACTGCACGAGATTCCCGTCGGGAAATTCGGCCCCACACGGGAGAACATGATGATCATCGGCGACATGTTCTACTGGACGGTCACCATCCAAGGCGCCGAATCGAAACGCTATGTCGCCGTGAACGCCCGCGACTATTCACTGGCGGACGAATACCGCCCCGAAGAGAAACCGCAGGCATGGGCCGAGTACGCAAAATACCTGTTTCCCTTCGAACTGTCGTTCACCTCGCCGCTGGACGGCTACGTAAAGCCCCGGATTGCGGAGGTGTCGTTTCAGGCCCTCTGGCTGGGACTCGCGCTCGGCGCGTTCTATGCGCTCATCCGCCGCAGATCGCCCGGCGGACGGCTCTGGCAGACCGTCGGCGTCGTCTTGTTCGGACTCTTCCTCTTCGTCCCGCTGCTGGTATTCGGCACGGCAAAACGATGACAACAAACCCATACGCAAGAGAAGGGCGGACGTTTTCGACGGCCGCCCTTTTATCACACGCAGTTTCCCGGATCAGGTCAGGAAAATAAACAGCAGCGGAATCAGAATCCCCGCGATCAGCTCGACGCCTCCGCGGCCCCGCAATCCTTTCGGGCCGCGCATCATCACCAGCCCGGAAAGCACGATTACGATCAATCCCGCTAAAAAGACATCCGAAAAGACCGTCCACCAGCGCGACGGATTGTAATGCAGCCGGTTCAGACTGCTCAGCACGGGCCGCTTGCGGATCGACTCGTAGACGGCGTGTCCCGACGCCAGATCGACCGTCAGCGAACTGCCGCCCCGGATAAAGACTTTCAACCGGTCCGGTTCGGGAAAGTAATGTTTCAGGTAATTGCCCTCCTCGCCGACGCGCAGGAGCAGTTCCTCGGCCCGCGCACGGGTCCACTCCTGCTCGGCGCGCGGTATCTCCTGTGCGAAGACCAGCTCGGTCCGGCGCACCGAATAATCGGAATTGAAATCGCGTTTGTGGTTGAGCATGAAGCCCGAAACCGCATAAATCAGCAGTACGCCCGAAAAGAAAAAGGAGAGGTCGCGGTGAACGGGCCTGCTCCATTTCCTCACGGCGGACATAAACGACCGTGTCCCCATGACGTGCAAAACTTCTTATTTCAAAACTTCATAACTCCCGCCGTCCACATGGTAGAACGAAAGGTATTCCTTGCCTTCTTTGGCTTTGCGGTCGGCGATACGGGCACGGAAGTCGGCGATACGCTTTTCGGTGCTGCTGGCAACCGATTCGCCGCGGGCCTGATGTTCGGCGCTGCATCCGGCTTCGCCCTCGCCGTGCTGCCGGGCGATCTGGTCCTTGAGCCGCAGCTCCCACTCGGCAAGGTAAGCCTCGTCGATCCGGTCTTCGACCAGCGTGCCCGTCACCCGCACGACGTTGTTCACGCATTCGGGCTTGAAGCTGCCGATCTTCTCTCCGGCTTCAATGCGGATCACCTGCGTATCGTCGGTTCCCATTAGGAAAATCTTGCGGCCCCCGTGGCGGCAGATATGCGTGCAGACGCCCTCGACCGTCACCTTGCCGCCGGTCAACTTCTCAGCATCGGCGAGCAGGTTATCGACCTCCATGACGGAACTCTGCGTTTCTGAGGTTTGAGTCTCCGAAGCGTTCTTTTTATTCGGGTTCCCGCCGCACCCAGCAAGGAAAAATACGGCGGCTGCAAGCGCCGCACAATAAACGAAATGTCTCATAATCGGTTTGAATTTTTTCTTCGTTTTCCGCATTCGGCGCAACGGGCCGTCCCGCAGCGTCTCGGCAGATTTTAGTAATACAAAGAAACGACATTACGCCGGGAACGGCAATACCTAATTTTAGGGGTTTTCAGGAGCCGCAATACCTTTATAGATGGATAGCGGCCGCTCCGAGACCGGGGTTTCAACGCTCCGTGATCTTATAATCTTCGCCCAGCACCCGCTGCAATTCGGCCAGCTCCGGCTCCCGCCCAGTGAATTCGACCGTCGCGGCAGGAGGATCGAGAGTAACAACGGCACGGAGACCTTCGATGCCGTTCAGGGCCTTTTCGACATGCATCCGGCAGTGGTTGCACATCATTCCTTCGATACGATACTCTTTTTTCATGGCTGTTTGTTTTTTGGTTATAAATTCTGTATTTATTTTATGGACGGCTTTCGTGCCGAGCCGTTTTGTACTCAGCTGCAGGCTATTGGCCACAACGCTCACACTACTCAGGGCCATGGCGGCCCCGACGAGCATCGAATTGAGCAGAAACCTGGTCAGCGGATAGAGCACGCCAGCGGCGACAGGCACGCCGATCAGGTTGTAGATAAACGCCCAGAAAAGGTTCTGCCGAACGGTGCGCACGGTCGCGGCCGAAAGGCGGACCGCCGCGGCGATCTTCGTCAGGTCGGACGAAAGAATCGTGACCTTCTCCACGTCGATCGCAATGTCGCTCCCCTGCCCCATGGCAATGCCCAGATCGGCCTGCGCCAGCGCCGCACTGTCGTTGATGCCGTCCCCGACCATTGCGACACAGCGACCATGGCAGCGAATTCTTTTGTCATAAGAAAATTGCAAAAACTATCGGTACAAAAGTATGTTTTGTCGATTCATATGCTTCCCCTGACAGAAAAGGGGCAATTGAAAATCAGAATAAACCATCAGGCAATATATACTGAATGGGGCAGATTTCTTTGTGTTAACGGAAGAGTTTATTAAACAAGTGCAATACAATGAACAGAAGACATCGGGAAAATTAAAATTTTCTTCGTCTAAAAAAGTTCTTTAAACTAATTTCTTAAAATTGCACTCGCCGGTTGACCCTGCCTAATTTGCCCATCTCGAAAATTTTTCGTATCTTGCGATAGGTTATTTGAAATGCGGTATTTGAGCGCAAGAAGTTGAAAACAAACCGTTGCCTTCTCGTTACCTACTCTCCTATACAAAAATGTAACTACCATATAAATCAAGTCGTTACATTACTTTAATCCCGCACCTCAGTACGGTCCGTCCCGTTTCGTTTTACGCAGTCGAAGAGGCCGGATGTTGCCCGTACCGGAAAAATCCCTATCTTTGCGCCAACCATACCCTTTCCACCATGAAAAAAGCCCTGAAAATCGCTGGCATCGTCCTGCTTTCGCTCATCGGACTGCTGCTGGTCCTCTTCCTGCTGATCCGTTTCGTCTTCCGCGAAGAGGCCATCGATTATCTGACCGGCCTGCAAAAGGAGCAACGCACGGAACTGCTGCGCAGCGCCGGTCCTTACGCCGCCGAGCCGGACGCCGACTACCGTTTCACCCATATACAAGATACCGCCCGGGCACGGGAAATACGCGACTATTTCCGTCTCGACACACTCGTCGATCCGGCAGCTGCGACCTGGGACAAGGCGCGCGCACTGGCAACATTCGTCGCCGAAAACATTCCCCACGCCAACCAGAAGGTCCACCCCGAAGTACGCAATGCCACCGCCTTGTGGGAGTACACCCGCACGGTAGAACCGGCCTTCAACTGCCGGCTGCACGCGATCCTGCTTCACGAACTGCTGCTCGCCGAGGGAATCACGAACCGCTTCGTGACGTGTCTTCCGGCCGATTCGCTCGACTCGGACTGCCACGTGGTCAACGTCGTCTGGCTGCCCGAGCACCGGAAATGGGCCATGATCGACTCCGACATGCAGTCCTGGGTCGCCTCGCCCGAGGGAGAACCGCTTTCGCTCGAAGAGATGCGGCAGCGCACCGTCGCCGGAGAACCGATGACCGTTCACCGGCTTCTCGGCACGCGCGACCCCGAAAACTACCTCTCCTACTGGGCCAAGAACCTCTACTGGTTCATGTGCTGGGAGCAAACCGGATACGACAAGGAGGTCGAATACGAGGGCCGGGTCATCGCCCTGCTGCCCGCAGGATTCGACGGGTTCAAACTGAACGAAGCCGTCCGAACCTCCGACGCCGCCCGCTTCTGGGCCGCACCCGACACCGACACTACATTCTAAAACATAACGTCAACATGCAGGAATACATTTCGAAACAACACCGGATTCTACGTCCCGCCGAGCAGATTTACGCCGTCATCAGCCGCTTCGACAACCTCACGCCCGCCGTCGCCGACCGCGTCGAGGAGTGGCAGGCCACCGAGGACACCTGTTCGTTCAAGGCCAAGGGCTTCACCGTCCGTCTCCGCATGGAGGAGCGCGTCGAGCCGCGTCACGTCAAGATCGTGGGCGACGACGGAGGAATTCCGATGGATTTCGCCTTCTGGATTCAGCTCCACAAGGTTTCGGACACCGACACCCGCATGCGGCTGGTGCTGCACATCGAGCTGAACATGATGATGAAAATGATGATCGGCGGCAAGCTCCAGGGCGCCATCGACCAGATCGCCGAAGGCATCGCCCGGGCAATGCAGGCGCAGGCGTAAGACGCCTGTTTCAGGGGCAACCCCGGATCGACAGGACCGACTCTGACCGCTGCTTCCACTCTGTAAGATACATTGTAGAAAACAACCGCAGACATGAGACCGACCGACTACATCGCTTCGCTGTTCAAACCCTCCGGAGGACCCGGAGAGGAGCCTGCGGCCTATGATTTCGACCCGATCAGCAGCTATTTCTACAACCGCTCGGCCGAAGAGGAAGCCCTCCAGACTATCGATGCCGAGACGACGGCGGACCTCGACCTGAACGCCGTGTTCGAGCAGATCGACCGCACGACTTCGCGCGTCGGCCAACAATATCTCTACGCCCGGCTGCGAACCCTCCGGGGCGAGGAGGACGCCGCGGATTTCGACCGCCGGGTCGGTGTTTTCGAAAACGACGACGAACTGACGCAACGGTGTGCCGGGCATCTTGCACGCCTTTCGAGCGACGACGCCTACGACTTCCAACGGCTGATCTTCGACACCCCGGTCAAAGTCCGCCGCATCGGACTGGTCTATGCGCTGACCGCCGCCGCCATCGCCTCGCTGCTCCTCGCGCCCTTCTACCCGTTGCTGCTCCTGCTTTTCATGGCGATCTACGCGGTCAACCTGGTGATCCACTACGGCAACAAACTCAACATCACGCGCTACGCTTTCGCCGTGCGGCAGCTCGCCGCGGCGCTGAAAACGGCCCGCTACCTCGCCTCGGAACAGGTTCCCGGCTCGGACGAAGCCGCACAGCCGATCCGCCGGGTCGCCCAGGTCGAACACCGCAGCCGCATCGTCGGCGCGCAGGGCGACGGCGGCAACGATTTCGCCGCCATCGCCTGGCTGGTGTTCGAACTGGTGAAGATCGCCTTCAACATCGAAACCATCCTTTTCCACCGCGTCACCGGCAGCATCACGGCCCACCGCGAAGCCATCCACGACGTATTCCGGTTCATCGGCGAGACCGACGCGGCCATTTCGGTCATGCGCCTGCGCCGCGGCACGCCGACCTGCCGTCCGACGTTCATCGAGGGCAAATACCTCGAAGCCGTGCAGGTCGTGCACCCGCTTATCGGCAACTGTGTGGCGAACACGCTGACGCTCGACGGCACGGGACTGCTGCTCACCGGATCGAACATGTCGGGCAAAACCACCTTCGTACGCACCGTGATGCTCAACGCTCTGTTGGGCGAAACGATCTGCACCTGCTTCGCCGAGGGATTCACGGCTCCTTACATGCGGCTCCACTCCTCGATCCGCATTGCGGACGACGTGTCGGAAGGCACGAGTTACTACCTGCAGGAGGTGCTCACCGTGAAACGGCTGCTCGAAGCCGCGGAACAGCCGTCACCCTGTCTGTTCGTACTCGACGAACTGTTCAAGGGCACGAACACCACCGAACGCATCGCGGCCGGAAAGGCCGTGCTCGCACGCCTCAACCGCGGGCCGCACATCGTGCTGGCCGCCACGCACGACATCGAACTGGCGGAACTGCTGCGCGGCGACGGCTACGAACTGCACCACTTCCGTGAAGAGGTGGCCGACGGGCAGTTGGTTTTCGACTACCGACTGCACACCGGTCCCCTCACCACACGCAACGCCATCCGCATCCTGGAGCTGTACGACTACCCGCCCGAACTGATTGCCGAAGCCCTCGACACGCAGGAAAAACTGCTCGGCGGGCGCGACACACCCGTCTTATAAACGGGGGAGGGCATTCCGGAACGGGAGAGGCACAGAACCGGGGAGGCACGGAACAAGGCCGGAAATCCGGCGACCGTCCGCCGTTCCTGAACCCCGGTTCGGAACCGGGTCAGATCCGCGGCTTCTGCAACATGCGGATCACCAGCGAGATGGCATAGATAGCCAAAGCATAAATCAACGAAATATACATCATGCGCATTGCTCCGGCAACCAGCGTCGGGGAGATATCCCCGACCATCTGGACAACCGAGGCGGCCTGAAACATCCCCTTGAGTTGCCAGATAATGGCAGTCACCAACGCCAGTTGGCCGATCTCCTTGACCCATGCCGGGGCTTTCCATGCCGCAAAGAACAAGCAGATCAGTTCGACGGTCAGGATCGACATAATCCAGGCGCCGCCTGCAAGAAATAAATCAAACATAACGCAAAAGTTTTAAGTCATCGCGGGACCATTCCCGTATTGCAAAGATAGGCTGCCGCAGGCCGAAACCACAAAAAAACAGGCCGTCGAATCCCGCTCTTGTCCGGTCGAAACCCGCCGATCGGCCCCGGAAGCGGTTTTTGCGGGACCGGAGGAGACACCGGAGGCATATTTTACCTATATTTGTAAAAACGGATTCTTCGGATGAAACAGTTTCTGCCCGTCGTCTGGTGGCTCTCGGCCGCACTCATCATCGCCTTTGTCCTCGTGGGTTTGGGGTATCTCTTCGCCGACGCCCTGCTGCTCGGAGTGCTGTTCCTGCCGGGTATGCTCACGGCCCGTTACTTCGTGCCGCAGCTGTCGTTCGAAAGACGCAGGGAGGGAATCCTCAATGCCGTCTACCTCGCGCTGGCGATCCTCGGCATCGAATACCTCTCGCTGATGCTGGGCCATGCGGTAGCGCTCGGAACCGGCGAAGGCGGAATGCCGGGGCTGCTGCTCAACCCGCCCTTCATCCTGCTGCTCCTGACGGCCTTCATCGCCCCGGAGATGGCCCTCGAAAACCACCTCGAACGCCGCTGCCCCTACGCCCCTTCGATCAGCTTCGTCTCCGACCGCCGCAAAATCACGCTCGACCCGGCCGAAATCCTCTACGTCGAATCGAACGACAGCGAGGTATGGATTCACACCGCCGAGGGCGGCGCCTACCGGACCAAAACCCGCATTTCGCAATGGGAGACACAGTTGGACAGCCGTTTCCTGCGCATCCACCGCTCGTTCATCGTCAACACGGCACGCCTCGACCGCTGCTGCCCCGGGCACGTGGAGATCGGCGGCATGACGATCGAAATCTCGCGCAAATACCGGGAGGCCGCGCGGCAGCGCCTCAAAACCGCCGACGACGCATAGCCCTGCAGCACGGAATTTGCCGCACGGGAATTATTGCCAACACATGCGGCGTTCCGGCCATTGTCCGGCGGCCGCAAAAGCGCGATCTTTGCAACATAAAACATCACTCCGGAAGACGGGAGGACACCCCGGAGCGGCAAATAAAGGAAAACTATGAAAAAGTATGATGCCGTCATCATCGGCTTCGGCAAAGGGGGCAAGACCCTCGCCGCCGAACTGGCCGGCCACGATCGGAGCGTCGCCATGATCGAACGTTCGGACAAAATGTACGGGGGAACCTGCATCAACATCGGCTGTATACCGACCAAGGCGCTGATCCACAGCGCCGGGCTTGCGGCCGCGTCCCATCCGCTGACCTTCGAACAGCGCAGGGCCTACTACCGGAAGGCCGTCGCCGAAAAACGCGCGCTGGTCGATCTGCTCCGCGACAGGAATTACCACAAACTGGCCGACGCCCCCCGGATCGACGTCTACACGGGCGAAGGGCGGTTCCTCTCGCCGGAGACCGTGGAGGTGAAGACCGCGGAGGGCGTCGTGCAGCTCGGCGGAAAGCACGTCGTCATCAACACCGGGGCCGAAACGGCGCTCCCGCCCATCCCGGGCATCGCCGAAAGCAAACGAATATACACCAGCACCTCGATCATGGTGCTGGACGAACTGCCCCGGCGGCTGGCGGTCGTGGGCGGCGGATATATCGGGCTGGAGTTCGCGTCGATGTACGCCTCGTTCGGTTCGGAGGTCACCGTGCTCGAAGGATTCCCGGAACTGATCCCGCGCGAGGACCGCGACATCGCGCAGGCAGTCCGCGAGGTTCTGGAAAAGCGTGGAATCGCCTTCCGGCTGAACGTCAAGGTAGAGTCCTTCCGCGACACGGCGGACGGGGTGAGCATCGCCCTCTCGCAGGACGGGACCGCCTCGCGCCTCGAAGCCGACGCCGTACTGCTGGCCACGGGCCGCAAACCGGCCACCGCGGGGCTGAACCTCGCAGCGGCAGGGGTCGAGACCAACGAGCGCGGAGCGATCCGGGTGGACGAACGCCTGCACACCACGGCCCCGAACATCTACGCCATCGGCGACGTGACGGGCGGACTGCAATTCACCTACGTTTCGCTCGACGACTACCGCATCGTCCGGGACGAACTGCTGGGCAGCGCCGCGCGCACCACGGCCAACCGCGGCCCGGTCCCCTACTCGGTCTTCATCGAGCCGCCGCTCTCGCACGTCGGCCTGCACGAGGAGGAGGCCCGCAAGGCGGGATACGACATCCGGGTCCGGAAAATCGCCGTCGCCTCGTTCCCCCGGGCGCGCATCCTGAGTTCCGCGGAAGGGGTTCTCAAAGCGGTGATCGACGCCGAAACCGACCTGATCCTGGGCTGCACGCTTTTCGGGCCGGAGTCGAGCGAGGTCATCAACACCGTGGCGCAGGCCATGAAGCACGGCGTGACGGCGCGGGAGCTGAGCAATTCCATCTATACGCATCCGAGCATGAGCGAGTCGCTCAACGACCTGTTCGCCCGATAAAACGATAAAACGAAAGGACCCGCCCGCAGGCAGGTCCTTTTTCATTTCACGTCTGCGGAAGTTCGGAGCCGGTCGAGCACCGTCCGCACCGTGGGATAACAATCGCCGGCGCGCGCCGCGGCCTCCCCGGGCGTGCACCACGCCGCGGCGTCGATCCCCTCCTCGGTCTGGGGCGTCAGGCCGGAGCATCCGGGCGTATGCAGTTCGTACCAATGGGTTCGTTTCAGTTCCCAACGCGCGGTTTTCGGAAAATAGTAGGCGTGCAGCGTCTCGCACAGCGGACGCACGACCTCCGCCGCCACGCCCGTCTCCTCCTCGACCTCCCGCGCGGCGCACTCCTCGATGCGCTCCCCGCTTTCGAGGTGGCCTTTGGGCAGGTCCCAGCGGCCGTTGCGGTGGATCATCAGCCACTCGCCGCAGTCGTTCACCACCACGCCGCCCGCCGCCTCGACCGGCGTGAACTCCGCCGCAAAGGCCGCGAAAGCCCCATCGGGATCGTCCGAAACGACGGCCACGGTATTGTGCGATTCGAGAAAATTCAGTATCTTGTCGCGTGATATGCCGCCGCCGGCTGTCGCCGCAACGGCGTACCACGCCCCTCCGGGGGTTTCTGCCGTGAACGCCACGGCCTTATCGGCGAAATAAACGGTACGGTTCATGTTTTCATCGGAAATTCGCGAACAAATATACGTAAGAAACCTCAAAAAATGAAAAAAATTCTCCTGATGACGGCTATTGCAGCTATGGGCCTCGGCGGATGCGGCAAGCGTCCCGAGCCTCTGAAGATCGACAATGCGCTGACGGCCGAAGAGATCGCCGCCGGGCGCCTCACCCCCGAGGTGATGTGGAAGATGAGCCGCGCGGGCGCATCGTCGCTTTCGCCCGACGGCCGGACGCTCCTCTACCAGCAGACCGACTACAACATGGCCGAGAACCGCGGCGTGACGACGATCCGGGTCGAAGACATGGACTCGAAGGCCGTGACATGCCTGACGGACTTCACGTCGAACAGCCTCTCGCCGAAATGGAGCGCCGACGGGCAGCACATCTATTTCCTCTCGGACCGCGGCGGTTCGATGCAGGTGTGGCGGATGAACGCCTCGGGCGGCGACGCGACACAGATCACGGGCAGCGGCGACAGCGAGGGCATTCCCGACGTGGAGGGCTTCGGCGTAAGCCCCGACGGAAAACACATCTGGTGGGTGCAGACCGTGCAGACGGCCGACCGCCGTTCGTCGGACATCTACAAGGACATGGACAAATCGAAAGCCCGCATCTACGACGACCTGATGGCGCGCCACTGGGACTACTGGGACGAAGGCGAATACCGCCACATCTTCGTCGGCGAGCTGGGCAAGGGACTCGTGACGGGCGGCAGGGACATCATGCCCGACGCGCAGTGGGACGCGCCGCTGGCCCCCTATTTCGACATGGCCGAGATCGCCTGGAACAACGCCGGGACGATGCTGGCCTACACCTGCAAACCGCTGACGGGAACCGCCTACGCCGTGTCGACCGATTCGGACATCTTCGTCTACGACCTCGAAAGCGGCGCGACGCAAAACATCTGCAAACCCGCCGGCATCGAAGCGAAACAGAACGACCTGCCGGGCTACGACAAATATCCCGTCTGGTCGCCCGACGATTCGAAGATCGCCTTCCTCTCGCAGCGCCGCGCAGGCAACGAGTCGGACAAGGCCCGCCTGTTCGTCTACGACTGCCATACCGCCGAAATGCAGGACCTCACCGCCGACTTCGACTACAACGCCCAGAACGTCGTCTGGAGCGGCGACGACCTGATCTATTTCATCGCCCCGATCGAGGCGACGCACCAGATCTGCCGCGTCGCACCGTCGGTCGGCGAGGTGGAGGTCCTCACGAAGGGCGACCACGACATCAACGCCTTCACGATGGCCGGGGAGCGGATCGCCGCCGAGATGTGCACGATCTCGATGGCCACGGAGTTCTTCGGGATAAATCCGGAGGACGGCTCTTTGGCGCAAATCTCGGCCATCAACAAACACGTCTACGACCATATCCGGATGGGCGAGGTGCAGAAACGCTGGGTCAAGACCACCGACGGCAAGCAGATGCTGACATGGGTCATCCTGCCGCCCGATTTCGACCCGTCGCAGAAATATCCCGTGCTGCTCTACTGCCAGGGCGGCCCGCAGAGCGTCGTATCGCAGTTCTGGAGCTACCGCTGGAATTTTCAACTGATGGCCGCACAGGGATATATCGTCGTCGCGCCGAACCGCCGCGGCCTGCCCTCGTTCGGACAGGAGTGGCTCGACCAGATTTCGGGCGACTACTCGGGCCAGAACATACGCGACTACCTCTCGGCCATCGACGACGTGGCCCGCGAGCCGTGGGCCGACCGGGACCGCATGGGCTGCGTCGGGGCGTCATACGGCGGCTATTCGGTCTACTTCCTCGCCGGATGCCACGAGAAGCGTTTCAAAGCCTTCATCTCCCACTGCGGCATCTTCGATTTCGACTCGATGTACGGCCAGACCGAGGAGTTGTTCTTCGTCAACAACGACTACGGAGGCTCCTACTGGGATACGGCGAACGCCACGGCACAGCGTTCCTACGCCAACTCGCCGCACAAGTTCGTCTCGAAATGGGACACGCCGATCCTGATCTTCACCGGCGAGAAGGATTTCCGCATCCCTTACACCCAGTCGCTCGAAGCCTTCACGGCAGCCCGCGTGCTGGGCATTCCGGCGCGGCTCGTGGAGTTCGAAAACGAGGCGCACCAGGTCTTCAAGCCCCAGAACTCGCTGGTCTGGAACCGCGAATTTTTCGGCTGGCTCGACAAGTACGTAAAATAGCCGATCCGGCTGAAAACGAGGGCCGTCCGGAATTCCGGACGGCCCTTTTTCGCCGCCAAACCACACAAATACGTTCTTTTTTACACCATTTCAGCCCCGGAGCCGTTTTCGAAATCAGCCTGTTCGTTGAATAAATCTGCCGTTTGGTTGAATTTATTTTCATCTGGCCCCGGCCTTGCCTACATTTGCTTTCGACGCAATTAACAGATTTTGACTATGAAGAAAGCAACCACCAATCGCGAGGAGGGGGTCCCCAGCTACGTCGTACCCCTGATTGAACGAATCGACGTACATGTAGAGAAGGGGTTCGCCGCAAGCGACGATCCCGAAAACGGAGGCGGAGGCGTGACCGAACTTACGTCCTACGACGATCCCTACGACAACTACTAAAGCGGAGGAGCCATGAAAGACATCTTCCGCACACTGCCGGTTATCGCTGTCATGACAACGGTAGCCGCCTGTTCCGGCGGCATCGAGGAACAGAATCCCAACGGCCCGGCAACGGGCGACAAAATCCGCATCGAATTCACCGCCGAGAATCCCGGGACCGGCATCGGTCCGACGCCCGCAGCCGAAACGCGCACCAGCATCCACATCGGCGACGGATCGTTCGTGTCCCGCTGGGACGACGGGAACGAGATGACCCTGCTCTACGGGAGCACTGCCGCCAAAGCGACTTACAGCAGCGCGACCAAAAAATTCTCGACCGAAATCACCCCGGGAACGCAGGATTTCCACGCCTTCTCGCCCCACGTCGAGAACTCCTATGCCGGCAGCGTCTTCACGATTCCGTTCGGGAACCTGCGCACACAAGACGGTAACAACTTCAACCACCGCTACGATCCGCTGATCACCACGGCGGCCCGGACCGCCGACCCGGCATCCGACGAACTGGTCTTCACGCTCAAACGGCTGACTTCGATCCTGAAATTCGAAATCTCGGGCGGCAGCGATCCGGTGAAGGCCCTGTTGCTGACGGCAGACGAAAACCATCCCGTCTCCTCGTCCGGGTTCATCGGCGCGACCGACGGCACGGGAGGCATCGACACGAGCGTCCAGAACGGCATTCCGGCGGCCTCGAACGTGATCGCCATGACTTTCGCCGAAGGCACGGCTCCGACGACGGCCGGCCTGCACGCCTACTTCAACCTGCCGGAAGGCCAGTACGAAAGTCTGAAACTGGACATCATCACGGAAAACGGCCAGATCGGAAGCATCGATCTGGCGGGCCTTCCCGCATTCGAGGCCGGCGAGCTTTACCGCCTGAAAAAAACCGGCGCACCGGCGTTCGCACCGATCGAAAAGCCGTCTCTCGACTGGCCCGGACAGGACATGGACATTCCGCACGAGATCATCGATGAAGACGGCGACATGGTGCTGGATTATCCCGCGGCAATCACGATCAACGCCCCGGCAGGCATCGCACAACTGTACGTCGACGTCGTCTCCCCGGCGCTGAATGCCCTGGAAATCGGACGGCTCGACCTCTTCAACGAGACACAGCTGCCCATCGGGATCAACTACTCCGACCTGGGCCTGAACTGCACGACCCAGATCCAGTATCAGAAATCCACGCTGTTCGACATTACGCGGCTCGTTCCGATGATTCCGCTGCTGAAAGACGGTCTGGGCAGCCTGGTTTACGGCGACCACACGTTCAACGTCACGGTCGTCGACCTGGCGGGCAACACGGAAACCCGGCCTCTGACCTTCAGGTGCAACCGGGTGGAGTGCTCGGCAAGCGACCTGTGGGCCAACACGGGAACGCTGTCGATCTACGCCGTCGACCCGCAAGCCCGGTCGGTCGTCGTGAAATACCGGGCGGAAGGCGCTTCCGCATGGCACGAGCTGACGGCCTCGGCCGTCGACGCCGCCAACGGGACGTGGAAAGCCGACATCACGGCGGACAATGTCTGGAGCCAGGAGACGAACCCGAGCGGACTCACGATATACATTCCCGATTCCGACGCCGGCATCTTCGCGCAAAAGAGCTATGAATACGAACTTCTGGTCGACGGCAGCCTCCTGGAAACCGGGAAATTCGCTCCCGAAAACAACGGAGGCGACGAGATCGACAAATTCACATCCGGCTCCACCTGCTTCACCACGAACAGTTCGAACGCCACTTTCTGGGGCAGCGGCAACAATACCTTCGCATCCTCGCTCTGCACCTTCTCCGATCCGTATGCCTATTTGCAGGGCCGGGAAAATGCACTGATCGGGATTCTGGCCCCGGGCAACCTGTTCACCGGCACATTCAAATTCGAATTGCTGAAACAGACCGGCACGGTAGGATTCGGGCAGAAATATACCTACAGCGCCCGTCCGACAGCCCTGACACTGACCTATAAAGCGGCATTCGACGTTACGGGGAAGGGATTTTACAAAAAATGGGAGGACAGCTACCATACGTCGATCACTTCGGGACAGGACCAGGCGAGCGTTGTCGTATGCATCATCGACTGGGAAGCCCGGCATGAAGTGGCCTCCGGCAACAAAGCGGCCCCGACCGGAGTCTGGAATCCCGAATCGCTGTACGGACTGAACGAAACGGAACGCGCCGGGCTGATCGCCTACGGCGTCGCCTATCCCGATGCCGACGCCAATGCCGACACGCCGCTGACCATTCCGCTCCGTTACTACGACAAGGACGCCGCCGCGCCGAACGGCAGCTACACCATCATTATCTCCTGCGCAACGAGCCGTTACGGCGACTACCTGAACGGCACGGAGAACGATTTTTACGCCAGGGATTTCGCGTGGGTCTACTGATCCCGCGGACGGACCGGAGCTGCGCTCCGGCGAATGCAAAACCTCCCTGTTTCCGGCAGGGAGGTTTTTTACCCTCCGCACCCCCGGAAAGGAGTATCCGGGAGGGCAAAAAGGGAGCTGTTCGTGATGAAAATCTCGGCGTTCGTTGAATTTATTTCCGCGAACGGGAACACGTGCCTATTTTTGTACACATTACAGATAAAAGAATCTATTCTATGCGAATAAATTTCCGGATTATTTTGCTCGCGCTGCCTCTGGTCTTCGGGGCATGCTCCGATTCTTCGGATGCGGACACCCGGCCCGCGACCGAAACAATCAGCGTATCGGTAGGCTCCGGCCCGAAGATCGACATCGAAGCCGAAGACAGGTCCCGCACCCAGCTCGGCGAAGACGGCGTATCGGTCAAATGGGCTTCCGACGACCAGATCGCACTCTGGGCCGTCAACTCCCGATCCGAAACCGCGTTCAGCAAACAGGTTTTCAAACTCTACCACTACAACGCCGAATACAACACGGCCAGATTCACGGGCGACATCACACCAATGCCCGAAGACACCTATACGTATTATGCCGTGTCGCCCGTTCCGCCCGAAAGCGACGGCACGCAGGCCACCTACGAGATTCCTGCCGTGCAGAACGGCGACTTCAACGGCGACTGGGACGTGATGGTAGCCGAGCCGGTCAAGGCTGCGGCCCTGGAGAAGAACGACACCGGCGAGACGGTGCAGTTCCAGTTCCGCCACAAGGTTCACGTGCTGAAAATACGCATTCCGAAGAACGATCTGGGCGAAAAGGTCTCGGAGATCACGCTGGCATTCCCGCAGCCCGTCACGGGGCGCATGACGGTCGATGCCGCCGACCCCGATGCCGCGCCGACGCTCACCGGCGGCGACAACACGCTGACACTGCGTTTCGATACCCCGAAAGATGCGGGCGACGCGGTTTTCGCCGTCATCGCGCCGATCGAACTCACCGCCGACCAGGCGGTGACCATCACCGCGATCTGCGAAGCCGGGGAATCCGAGCCGCGCGACATTGCCGGCAAGCACTTCTCCGAAGGCCACACCACCCCGATCGCCTACCACATCCCCGCCATCGGCCGCTATTACACGCGTCTGAACTTCTCGCTGCCTGCGGACAAGGGCACGGCGACGCTGGGCGAGACGGTCGAAAAGATCACCCTCACGGCTCCCGAAGGCTCGCTGTTCGACAACGGCACGAACGTCCGCCAGTTCACGCCGGACGCCGAGGGCAAATACACGATGGTGCTCAAACCCTCGTGGACCGACAACCTCTCGGGAAAGACCGTCACGGTGCAGTACGAATCGGAAAGCGCCGTCGTTTCGAACACGCTGACAATGCCGCAGATCACCGAATCCGGCAGCAACGACATCACGTTCAGCGTTCCCTACCTGCTGGCGGAGGATTTCAGTTCAATCAACCAGAATGCGGGCGACTATGACAACCCGGAAGTGGGAGGCACTACAATCGCCAACGGCGACGGAACCGCAATTGATTTAAGCCGATGGGGGCTTTCGGCCGCCGGCTGGACCGCAGCCCGCGTGGGCGTTGCCGCAGGCAAGGCCGTGCGAATCTGCGCCCGGGTCGAAAACCAATCCGTTAAATCGAATATTTACAAGGCCCGTATCGACTCCGCCCCTTTCAGCGGGATCAAATCGGGAAAATCAGTGAAAGTAACCGTTTCTTTCAACTACAAAGGCGGACGTTGGTCGATAGAGCGCAACTGGAAAGGCGCCAATATAGGTCCGGGCAACGGAAATGCCATTTACAGTTGCGGTTACACTCAAGAATCGGGCTGGCAAACCGGATCGACGGCAATTCCCAATCTGTGTATCAACAATGCCACCATCCCCGGAACCGAAGGGAACGACCGGAATCAGAACCAGAACTACGACGACATTTCCAACACAGCCTCATTCACCATTCCAGCAGCCGCAAACACGACCCGTGCGTCATGGATGGTATCCTCGACGACCACAACCGCTCCATTTTGGGGATTCAACGGCAACTACTGGCTCTACCTCGACAATATCAAAGTATCCATCGTCAACGAATAACCGCCATGAGAAAACTGCTTTATATCCTTGCATCGGCGGCTGTCGCAGCCGGAGGATGCTCCGAGAAGAAAGAGGCCCCGGCCGGAGAGGGCTGCGGAACCATCCGCATCGTCTGCGAGGCCGACGCCACGATCGACGCCGCATCGACGGTTCCGGCCCAGAGCGCGACCCGCGCTGCGGCAAAACCCGCCGGAGAGGATTTCGCCCTGCGGATCACGGGCGAAGATTTCGACCGCACGTGGGAGACGGTCGCAGCGTATAATGCCGAGGACACCTCCTACTCCTTCCCCGAAGGCCGCTACACGATCACGGTTACCTACGGCGATCCCGAAGCCGAAGGCGTGGACAAACCCTACTACGCAGGCTCGACCGAAGTCGAGGTCGCAGCGCGCCGCGCCTGCACCGCGCAGATCACAGCGAAGATCGGCAATTCGCAGGCTCTGGTACGCGCCACCGAGTCGTTCAAAAAATATTACAACAACGCGGAGTTCTCCGTGACGACCGGAGCGGGCAATGTCTTCACGTTCCGTCCCTGCGACGCGACCGAAGCGGAATCCGTCTGGGTGCAGGCCGGCAGGCCGCTCACCGTGAAGGGCACGGCACGGGGCCAGAGCCAGGACGGCACGTCGGAGGGTCCGCTCTACACCTTCACCCCCGAGCCGCTCGAAGCGGCACGCCCAGCCACGCGCCACATCTTCACCCTCGACGCCAGGAAGGCCGGCAGCGCGACGCTGACCGTCACCCTCGGCGAAGGATACACCGAGACCGTGGACCTCGACGTAGAACTCAACGACGAGGCCATCGAATAACGCAAATAAAAACACCGAGATATGAAAACCTTTACCAAGATTCTGACGGCTATGGCAGCGACGGCGCTGCTCGCGACCGGCTGTGTGAACGAAGATCCCGCTTATAAGAACAACGAGCCGGGAACGCCTCCCGATCCCAATGCCAAAGGCTACCTGACGCTGGCGGACATGAGCATGCGCGTCGTGGTCGACACCGATACCGAAACCCAGCCCGACGACACGTCCGACGAAACGGCCAAGCCCACGACCCGTGCGGAAGAGGCGCAGCCCGACGTCGACGCATACATCGTCGAAATTCGCGACGCATCCGGCAAGCAGGTGCTCAAGGAGACCTACGGCAACCTGATGGTCTCGATCGGCGAGGCGGGCAGGCTGGAACTTCCGGTGGGCAGCTACACGATGGAGGTCCGTTCGGAAGAGGCCGCCACGACGCCGGCAGCCGAATGGGAACGCCCCGTCTATTTCGGTTCGCAGGAGTTCATCATCGAGAAGAACCGAACCACATCCATCGACGAGGTCGTCTGCACGCTGAACAACATCAAGGTGACGCTGATGTGCTCGAAAGACCTCGCCGACCAGCTCACCGACGACACCAAGTCGACGGTCTCGCTGGGCGAAACGACGATGACCTTCCTGAAGAACGAAACCCGCGCGGCCTACTTCATGCCGCAGGGCGAGACCAACACGCTCAAATTACACCTCGAAGGCGCTTTCGCCGATGCGCCCGACGCACCCGTCCGGATCAACAAGAGCATCCCGGGCGTCAAGGCCGGACAATGGCGCAAACTATCCATCGTGATCACCTACTCGGACAAGGGCGACATCAAACTGGACATCGACGTCGACGACTTCGTGGAGGACGACGAAATCCCGGTCAACGATCCTGACAACCCGGGCGAACCCGGACTTCCCGTCGCCCCGACCCTCGAATGTCCCGATTACGACCTCACGAAACCCTTCCAGCTTCTGGCCTCGATGTTCGACGCCCAGGGCAACTACACCCAGCCGTTCGCCTTTGACCTCGCCTCGCCCAACGGCATCGAATCGTTCGCGGTGAAAATCACGTCGGACAACGCGGAGCTGGCCGGCATAGTGGCCGGAATCGGCGGTCCGGAATTCGACCTCTGCACGATCGGGGCGTCGGATCCCGCCTACACGGTTCTCGCAGGCCTCGGCTTCCCGCTGGGCGACGACCTCAAGGGAGCGACCTCGAAGAGTTTCGACATCGCAGGAGCCATGAAACTGCTCTATCCCGCATACGAGGGCACACACGCATTCGCCTTCGAGATAACCGACGCCAAAGGGCTTTCGGCCCGGGCATCGCTGACGCTCGTGGTCGATCCGGACAACGAAGGCCCTTCGATTGTCGGCGTAGATTTCAATATCGACGAAACGCAAACACCGTCCGCAGACCGCGACACGGAGATCGACATCACGGCGCAAACAGGCACCAAATCGCTCAACGTGACCATCGACTGCGACAACCTCGACGCCAAGGAGCTCGGCAAGATGGGCATCCCGGCCCGGTTCGATCTCTGCAATATCAAGGGCTTCGAAGATACGGACGGAACCATGCATCCGGCCGAAGATGTCCGGGAAGCGATTTCGGCCCTCGGATTCCCCATCGATGATGCTGTCAAGGACAAACCGTCCATCCGGCTCAAGATCGACAAGATGTTTACCGGATTGCTGGCAGGCTTCCCCGGCAACAACAATTTCATACTCACGGTGACGGAGAACAACGGCCTCAGCACGACCAAGACCTTGAAATATTACGTACCGGTGAATTAAGGCTGACGAATTATGAAAAAATATATTACCGCCGTCCTGCTGTTCTGCGCCGCGCTGACTGCCGCCTGCTCGAAAGAGACGGCCGGGAGCATCGACGCGGGCGACACGGGGGCGCTCGAAATGCGGGTTTCGGCCACGCGGGCCGAGGCCGACGGGGAATACGACCCCTTGCAGCATCTTGCCGTACGCATCTACCGCGGCAGCAACGAGCTGCTGCGCCAATACACCGGGGAGACGCTCCCCGCGCGGCTGGAACTGCTCGCGGGCGAGTACCGCGTAGAGGTCGACGCGGGAGAAGCCGTCCCTGCGTCGTTCTCGAAGCGTCTCTACAAAGGAGAGAAGACCTTTACGGTGGCAGCCGGCCAGACGACCGTCGCCGAAGTGGAGTGCAAACGGCAGAACGTCGTCGCCGAAGTGAAATTCGACGCCACGGTTTCCGCCGCTTTCGGCGAGAATTTCCATGCGTGGGTAGTCGCCGCCGACTCGTTCGACGCCGAAAAGGCCGAGTCAGGCAGCGTCCCGGCACTGAACTACACGGCCGACGGCACGGGCTACTTTACCATGCCCGAGGGTGTGACCACGCTCACGACCCGCTTCGAGGGCACGCACCCCGACCGCGGCGTCATCGTCAAGGAGGGCCGATTCGAAGGCGTGCAGACCGGCGGCAAATACAGCGTCTCCTTCCGGTTCTCGAAGGATCTGCCGGGCTTCATCGAATGCTTCGTCGTCAAGGTAGACACCTCGACCGACGACTATGACGACACGTTCCCGTTCAGCCCCGAGCCGAGCATCGAAAGCGACGGCTTCGACATGGACCAGCCGCAGGATTTCATCCCCGGGACGACCGCCCCGAAACGTTACATGATAACGACGATGGCCGCCGTAAGGAGCGTCGTGATCGGCATCGGCGACGACAGCTACGACGTGCTGAACGACACGACCGAGGGTATCGAAGTCGTCAGGGAGAGCGACTTGAGCCTGACGGTCACCCTTTCCGACGCCTTTTTCGCAGGCAGGCCGGGCGGCAGCCATCCGGTAACCATCCGCGTCGCGGATTCGGCCGGCGCCGAAGCCACCGCCATCTCGGAATACCGTCTGCAAGGCCTTCTGCCCATTGAAAAGACGGATTACGACCTCTGGACGAACAGTCTCACGCTGCGCGCGCTGGTCCTCGACCCGAACGTCACGACGGCAACCTTCGGGCTGCGCGTCAAAGACGGCGAGTGGTCCGACGCCGAGGCCGTAAGCGCCGGCGAGGGCATCTATGCGGCCACGTTCACGGCCAAATGGGAGGAATCGACCAATGCCGCGGGCCTGACTGTCTACACGCCCGTTGCAGGTACAGGCGTCTTCGCCGGCAACAGCTACGAGGCGCGGGCGGCACTCAATAACGAAACCGTCTCCTCGGCAGAGTTTCAGGCCGCTGCCGGGCAGGTCATCCCCGACGGGGATATGGAAAGCGAATCGCTCCCCTGTTTCGGCAAAAGCACGTCGGAATCCACTACGTTCTGGGGCAGCGGCAATGCCGCAACTTCGGGACTGTGTGCGCAGTCGACCAAACCCGGCATGGGCGGCAACTACTGCGCCAAGCTCGAATCGCAGTCGGCGTTCGGCCTGCTCGCCGCGGGCAATCTCTTCTCGGCAACGTTCCGTTTTGCGAGTCTCTCGGGAACGGCCAGTTTCGGAATGCCCTACCAGTGGACAGCGCGTCCGACGGCCTTGCGGCTCAAATACCACGCCACCGTGGGCGCCGTCAATAAGGGGACCGTCACCGAAGAGCACGAATACATCCAGGACGGCCAAGACCGTTCACGTATCTTCGCCGTTATCGTCGATTGGAACAGCCGTCACGCGACTGTCGCCGGTATGGGATCGCCGACAGGCGTGTGGGACCCCGCCAAAACCGCCAAAACTGACGAAGGCCCCGTCATCGCTTACGGATCGCTGCTGATCGGCGAAACCACACCAGGCGACGCGATGACGACCGTGGAGATTCCGATCGAATATTACGACAGAACGACCAAACCTACGGGCGCATATACACTCGTCATCTCCTGTACGACGAGCGCCTACGGCGACTTCAAGGTCGGTTGTCTGGGCAATGTCATGTACGTAGACGATTTCGAATGGGTATACTAATCACTAAACGCAAGCAGATGCGCAAGCTATTCATCCGCACGCTCGCCCTCGCGCTGTGCCTCACGGGCACGGCGCAGGCGCTGCGCGCACAGGAAACAACCGCCGCCCAAACTGCGGCGACAGCCGACCAGCGCCCGAAAACGATCAACGAAATGCGCCAGGAGCGCGGACTTACCGACACGCACAACCTGTTCGTGCCGAAAGGACAGTGGATTTTCGGCGGTACGGCCTCCTACTCGACCCATACCAACAAAGGCTACCAGTTCCTCGTCATCGAGGGAATCAACTCGAAAGGCTACACCTTCCGCGTCAGCCCGCTGATCGCCTACGCCTTCCGGGACAACATGGCCCTCGGAGGACGCTTCATCTATTCGCGCACGCTGCTCAAGCTGGACAACGCCGAGCTGCACTTCGGCAACGAGGAGACGGGCACGAACATCGTGGCCAGGGATTTCTACTCGCTCAAGCAGACCTATTCGGCGGCGGCGATCTGGCGGCAGTACATCCCGCTGGGACGCAGCAAACGCTTCGCGCTGTTCAACGAAATGTCGCTCTCGGCCGGCGGCACGCAGGCGCGCTTCGCCAACGACTCGCCCGTGAAAGGAACCTACGAAACCGGCTACACCCTTTCGCTGGGCATTTCGCCGGGCATCATAGCCTTCGCCACCAACAACATGGCCGTCGAAGTGAACGTGGGCGTGATGGGCATCACCTATAACCACACCAAGCAGGTTCACAACCAGGTCACCGTGGGCAAGCGCAACACGAGCATGATGAACTTCAAGGTCAATATCTTCTCGATCGGCCTCGGCATGGCCTTCTATCTCTAAAAACGGCATACTATGACACGAAGCATACTCTGCACCCTGCTGATCATGATCATCTCTTGCGGCAACGCGCTGTCGCGGCCGACCGCCGTGGCCGGAAACCCGGAAGAAACGGCCGCAATCGCAGCCGCCGCAGCCGAAACGATCTCCACCGAAGACGAAGTTCCGGCCTCGGAAGCGGCAGCCCCGGCCGACGGACATGCCGGACAAAAGCCAATGCAGGCCCTCAAGGCCGCTGAAGCCGAGTCGCCGATCCGCGGCAAAAACCGGTTCCTGCCCACGCGCCGGCGCATCGACCGTGAGATCAACAAACTCAAATTCGCCTACAAGGGCGAGGTGATGATGGGCCTGACGGCCTCCTACGGCACGATGTCGAGCGACGACACGGACATCATGCTCATCCTCGACGGCATCGACGCCGACGGCACGGTGGCCACCGTCAAGCCCTTCATCGGCTATTTCTACCGCGACAACAACTGCCTGGGCGTGCGCTTCGGCTACCGCCACATGGACGGCAACCTCGATGCCGCACGCTACGACCTGGGCGAAAGCAACGACGCCTCGGGCAGCATCCCGAAGGTCAATTTCAACAGCGACAACTATTCGTTCGGCATTTTCCACCGCTCCTACGCGGGACTCGACCCGAAGGGCCGTTTCGGACTGTTCGCCGAGTTCGAACTCTCGCTGTCGACCGGAACGTCGAAGCTCTCCTACCAGCCCGACACTGCCAGCGACAACATGAAAACCACCCTCAGCGACAATACGCAGCTCAAATTGGCGTTTAATCCGGGAGCTGCCGTCTATATCTTCCCCAACGTCTGCGCCACGCTTTCGTTCGGGCTGGGCGGCATCCAGTACACCTCCGTCACGCAGAAGGACGACGCCGGCAACAAGATCGGCACGCGCAAAGCTTCGAACATGCGTTTCAGGCTCAACGTCGCCGCCATCAATTTCGGCATGACGATACACCTGTGGGACAAGAAAAAGAGATAAGTTATGACCAGATACCTGAAAACAGCACTCCTTGCAGCCGCGGCGCTTCTTGCGTCGTCGTGCATCCACAACGACATCCCCTATCCGGTCGTCGAACTCCGCATCGCTGGCGTCGAAGGCCAGGGCTTCTCGGTCTCGGAAAACAACGTCACGTCGCGGGTGGTCACCCTCTCGCTCGACGAAGCGACCGACATCCGCAACGTGCGGATCGACGCCGTGGGTTACGACGCCGTCATCCACAGCATCCAGCTCGACAAGGAGGAGGTCCTGCAACAGATCCGCAGCTCCCGGGAGCTGACCGGCACGTTCGACATGCGTTCTCCGATCTACACCACGCTTTCGCTCTATCAGGATTACGAATGGACGATCCGCGCCGCGCAGACCATCGAACGCCGTTTCAGCGTGACGGGGCAGATCGGCGCCACGGAGATCGAGGAGAAAAACCGCATCGCCCGGGTCTATGTCCCCGGCGGCACCGACCTGGAGCACATCGAAGTCACGGAACTCAAACTCGGTCCCGCCGACATCACGACCTATTCGCCTTCGCTCGAAGAACTTTCGGGCAGCAGCTTCGAATCGGTGCGCTTCGTAGACGTCACCTGCCACGGGATTACCGAACGGTGGCTGCTTTACGTGGAGCCTACCAATGTAAAGGTCGCTCTCCGGGCAACCGACCTGTGGAACAATACGGCCACGGCCACGGCACTCGTCTCCGCCGAGGAGTATGCCTCGGGCGCCGCGCTGGAATACCGCATCAAGGGCGACACGGAGTGGCAGAGAATGCCGGAGAGCAGCTACGATGCCGGCATCCTGACGGCGACGCTCGCGCCCGAATGGAGTTCGTCGACCAACCCCTACGGTCTTGCCGTCTACAACTTCGTACCGGACAAGGGTCTCTTCGCAGGTCACACCTACGAATTCCGACTGACGGTCGGGGGCGAGCAGACCCAGCTGATGGAATATGTGGCCCCCGCGGGCAACACGATTCCCGACGGCGACATGGAAGACAGTTCGCTGAGCTGCTGGACACAGAACAACAAGACCGCGGAGTTCTGGGGCAGCGGCAACAACACCTTCACCAGGGGACTCTGCACGCAGGCCACCTTCGACGGGGGCACACGTGCCAAACTCCAGGCTACGTCCGCCGTGGGAGTCCTCGCCTCGGGCAACCTCTTCTCGGGACTTTTCCAAAAGGACGTTCTGACCCGGGGTGTCGTGTCGTTCGGCCAGCCCTACGCCTGGAAAGCCCGTCCCAAAGCGCTGAAACTGCAATACTATGCGGAAAAAATCGGCATCGCCGACATCGACAAGAATTTCGGCGCACCGATCAGGGAGGGCGATCAGGACAAGGCCCGCATCATGGTCGCCATCGTGGACTGGAACACCCGCCGCGAGGTCGGATCGGGCACGGAAGCCCCCACCGGGACCTGGGACCCGGAAGAGGCGACGGCGGTCGACGAGGGACCGATCATCGCCTACGGCTCGCTCTTCATCGACCAAAGTTCGACCGGCGGCAAGATGATCGACGTACAGCTTCCGCTCAACTATTACGACCGGACGGCCAAACCGTCGGGACTGTATCAGATCGTGATCTCCTGCTCGACGAGCGCCTACGGCGACTTCATGGTAGGCTGCAAGTCGAACGTACTCTACGTCGACAATTTCGAGTGGGTCTATTAGACGACCCGGACCTCTGAAAAAGGCGCTTCGGGAAGAAGCGCCTTTTTCAATAACCGGCAAAATGCCCCGAAAAGCCGGACGCAAACATCCGTTTCCGCCTTTTTTGCCGGATCATAAAAAATATCCGGAGCCAGGGGTAGGGTTTTCGGGGGCTCGTCCGTGATATAAATAGAATGAAGACACCCGAACATCCCATTGAAGAACTGATAACCCGCCAGCTCGACGGTGTACCCCTCACCGACACGGAACGCCGAAAGCTGCACAAGTGGCTCGAAGCGTCCGAAACGAACCGCCGCGCTTTTCTTCGGGCTTACGAAGCCTGGGGCGACGCGCATCTTGCAGAAACCCGGTTCGACACCGGACAAGCCTTTGAAAATATCAGGGCCCGGATCGCCGAAGCGTCCAAACCCCGGACTACGCTACGGCTGCAACTGCGCCGTCTGGGCATCGGCATCGCTGCGGCAGCCTGTGTCGCGCTGGCGATGGCCAGCTACCACCGGCTGCAACTGGCATCCGTCCCGGACATCGAAGCCTTTATCCGGCAGGCCGAAGCCCCCGTATTCACGCAGAAGGAGGTGCAACTGGTACTCTCCGAACAGAAAACCCTCCTGCTCGAAACCCAAAAATCGACGATCCGCTACGACTCGACCGCCATCCAGATCAACAACGCCGAAAAGACCATTCCCAAGAAAGAGGCCGCGACGTTCAACCAACTGGTCGTTCCCTACGGCAAGCAGACCACGCTGACGCTCGCCGACGGAAGCCGTGTCTGGATCAACGCCGGGTCGCGGCTGATCTACCCCGTCGTATTCGAAAAACAGAAACGCGAAATCTATGTCGAAGGCGAAATCTACATGGAGGTGGCGCACGACGCCGAACGGCCGTTCTCGGTGCATACGGGTAAGATGGATGTCTGCGTTCTGGGAACCAAATTCTACATATCGTCCTACGGCCGCGACCGCACACAGGAGGTCGTCCTGCTCTCCGGTTCGGTGAGCGTGGCCCCCGCCGGGCGGCCTGACCACGGCATCCGCATCATCCCCGGCCAACAGGCTGTCCTCGGGGCTTCGGAAACGTTGGAGGTCCACGAGGTGCAAGCCGAAAGCTATATCAGTTGGATTTACGGATACCTGCCTTTCGACAACGACCGCCTGTCGAATATCCTCGAACGCCTCGCGCGCTATTATAATTGCCGGATCGAGTGTACGCCCGAGGCCGCTGCGCTGACCCTCTCGGGCAAACTCGACCTGAAGGACGACTTAACCGAAGTGCTGAAGATCCTGAGCGTCACGGCTCCGATCCAACTGCAAATTATCAGTCCCGGAAATTTCCGGATCGACTACAACCCGGCTTCCAGCCGCCTAAACTGACCTGCCTATGTAACAGACCATCCCCGAAAAGAGACCGGATGTCGTCCCACAACGACATCCGGCGTGATTGAAAATCTAAAATTACCCTACTTTAAACTTCAAATCTTTACAAATGTACAACAAAAATGGTAAAATCGGTCTCTCCGAGGCCGATAATGGGGGATTATTCCGCCTATTCCGGATAACGCTCCTGTTTTTGCTGGCTGCAATCGGGTTCATCCGGCCCGTCGGCGCACAAACGGCAGAGGAGGCGAAAACCATCACGCTCGACGTACAGAACCGCCCTATCAAAGAGGTCTTCACGCAGATCGAGCGCCAAAGCGACTACATTTTCGTCTACTACGACAACATCCTGGACATCCACCGCAAAGTCACCCTGAAAGTCGCGAATCAGTCCATTTCAACGGTTTTGAAACAGTTGTTCGCCGGAACCGACAACACGTGGAAACTCTCGGGACGGCAGATCGTCATCGGCCGGTCCGCGTCCCCGGGCACCGGAGTGCCCCAGAAGATCGCGCGTATCACGGGCGTCGTCAAAGACCCGAACAACGAACCGCTCATCGGCGTCACGGTCCGCGTCAAAGCCCGTCCGAGTATCGGTACGGCCACCGACATCAACGGCAAATACCTGCTCGACGTGTATCCCGGCGAAGTACTAGAATTCAGTTATGTGGGCTACAAACCGCAGGATGTTCCGGTCGCAGACCGGGAAATCGTCGACGTGGTGATGCAGCAGAACGACGCGATTCTCGACGCCGTGGAAGTCGTTGGCTACGGCGTACAGAAAAAGATCAGCGTCATCGGCTCGCAGCAGACCATAGCGACCAAGGAGCTGAAAGTTCCCGTCGCTAACCTCACGCAGGGCCTTGCAGGCCGCGTATCGGGCCTGGTTTCAGTCCAGCGGACCAGCGAACCCGGCTTCGACGACGCCAACATCTACATCCGCGGCATCTCGACCCTGACGGCCAGCATGAGCGCTCCGCTGACACTCGTCGACGGCGTCCCCCGCTCGTTCGCCAACGTCGACCCCGAGGACATCGAGAGTTTCTCGATCCTCAAAGATGCGTCGGCAACGGCCGTTTATGGTGTCCGCGGCGCCAACGGCGTCATTATCATCAACACCAAGAACGGTCTGAAAGGGCGCCCCAAATTCAGCGTACGCTATACGGAAGGCCTTACCAAACCGACCAAGATCACCGATTTCGCCGACGGCGCGACCTACATGGAAATGTCGAACGAGGCATCGCTGACCCGCGGCGGCGGCCGGCTTTACAGCCGCGACATCATCGAAAAGACCCGCCGCGGGGATGACCCCTACCTCTACCCCGACGTAGACTGGATGAAAGAGATCCTGCGTGACTTCAGCCGCAACCGTTCGGCCAACGTCAACGTGCAGGGCGGTTCCGACAAGGCGGTCTACTACATCGGCCTGGCCTATTACGACGAGAACGGCATGTATAAGGACACGAAACTGGCCGACTACAATTCGAACACCTTCTACCGCCGTTACAACGTCACTTCGAACCTCACGCTCAACCCGTTCCGCACCACCGAGATCAAACTAGGCATCCAGGGCTACCTGGCCAACGCCAACTACCCGGCCTCCTCGCAGGCGAGCATCTTCGAATCGGCCTACTTCACGCCCCCGACCTACATCGCACCGCTCTATCCCGACGGCAAGCTCGGAGCCTTCTCGGGCGGCAACCTCAACCCCGTCGCACAGCTCGGCGCAACGGGTTACGCCAACCAGTGGCGCAGCCAGGTCTACTCGAACCTGCGCGTCACGCAGCAGCTCTACAAAGGGCTTTCGATCTCGGGCATGTTCTCGTTCGACACCTACAACTACACGAGCAACCGTTTCACCAAAACCCCGAACACCTACCACGCCACGGGACGCGACGCCAACGGCAACCTGCTCTACGAGCAGACCCGACAGGGAACCGAGAACCTCGCCTACAGCCTCAGCGCCAAGGGCAACCGCGCCATCTACCTGGAGGCGGCGATCAACTACCGCAACACCTTCGGCAAACACACCGTGTCGGGCATGATGCTCTTCAACCAAAGCGACGAAATCAACACCAAAGCGTCGAACGTCGAAGAGGCCCTTCCCTACCGTTTCCGCGGCTTGGCGGGACGCTTCACCTACTCCTTCGACGACCGCTATTTCGGGGAGTTCAACTTCGGATACAACGGCTCGGAAAACTTCGCTCCGAACCACCGCTACGGCTTCTTTCCGTCGGTCGGACTGGGCTGGGTGATTACCAACGAACCCTTTTTCAAGGGGGGGGGAGCCACGGAAGTGATCCAGTACCTCAAACTGCGCGGCACATGGGGCCGTGTCGGCAACAGTAATATCAGCGGACGCCGCTTCGCCTATCTGGCCACCGTCAAAGACAACAAGGACACGAGTTACCAGTTCGGCAAAAACATGGACCAGACCTACGGGACCACGGCCATTGACGAATATGCCGTGGACGTGACATGGGAAATCGCAGACAAAGCCAACATCGGCCTGGACATGCGCCTGCTCAACAACAAGTTCAACCTGCAGTTCGACGCCTTCAAGGAGTCGCGCAAAGGCATCTACCTGCGCCGCACGAGCATCCCGTCCTATTTCGGCATGATCAACGCTCCCTACGGCAACATCGGCAAGGTCGAGAACAAGGGCATCGAATTGTCGGTCAGCTACGCCAATTCGTGGAACGACTGGTCGTTGAGCGTCATGGGGAACTATTCGTTCAACCGCAACAAAGTCCTGGAGGACGACAGCACTGTGGCCTATCCCTGGCAGAGAACCATCGGCAACAAGGTCGACCAACGGTTCGGACTCATCGCGCTGGGACTTTTCGAAAGCACGGAAGAGATCGCCGCATCCCCCGTACAGGTCGGCGACACACGCCCGGGCGACATCCGCTACAAGGATATCAACGGCGACGGCAAGATCGACGAATACGACAAGGTTCCCATCGGCTGGGGAAGCGTTCCCGAGATCATCTACGGCTTCGGATTCTCCGTGGGCTGGAAAAGCCTCTCGCTGTCGGCCATGTTCCAGGGCGCGGCCCATGTCGACGCGATGCTCAGCGGCGAAGGCGTACTGCCTTTCGCACAGGGATCGAGCCGCGGCAACCTGTTGAGTAACATCACCGACCGCTGGACCGAAGCCAATCCCCGACAGGACGTTTTCTACCCCCGTCTCTCGATCGGAAACATGAACATGAACTACGAGGCCAGCACGTGGTGGCTCAAAAGTACCAGCTACCTGCGCCTGAAGAACATAGAACTCTCCTACACGCTTCCCGACCGCTGGATGAAACGCATACACATCAACAATGCGCGCATTTTCATCCAGGGCGTCAACCTGCTTACGTTCAGCAAGTTCAAACTGTGGGACGTGGAACTGGGCGACGGCCGCGGCGCCAAATACCCTAATATCGGCTCCGTCAGTCTGGGTATCAACTTCAACTTCTAAAACTCCCGACAAGCTATGAAACTTAAAATAACACTCCCGTTACTGACCGCTCTCTGTATCCTGACCGCCTGCAACGACGACTTCTTCGACCAGGTCCCCGACGACCGGATCACCATCGAGCAGGTCTTCCAGCAGACCTCCTATTCCGAAAAGTACCTGGCTACCGTTTACAGCTACATCCGCGACGAATCGCACCGCACCAACGGCGTGCCCTGGGACCCCTGCTCGGACGATCTGGATGTCACCTACGACCGCGAAGATTACAACTCCTTCAAAATGAACCTCGGCAACTGGAGCGCTTCGTCGAATTACTACGAATACTGGACCCACTACTACCGGGGCATCCGCTCGGCGACTTATTTCATCCAGCACATCGGCTCGAACCAGGAGATGCTCGACGACCCCACGCGCGGTCCCATCGTTGTCGAACAGTATAAGAACGAAGCCCGCTTCCTGCGCGCCTGGTTCTACTACTGCCTGCTGCGCCAGTACGGTCCGTGCGTACTGCTGGGCGACGACGTGCTTTCCGGAGACCTCGACCGAGACGACGTGAAGATGAACCTGCCCCGCAGCCCCTACGACGAATGCGTGGATTATATCGTCCGCGAACTCGACGACATGATCGACAACAACCGCCTGCCGCTGCACTTCACCACACAGGCCGACAAGGACTACGGCCGCGCGACGCTGGCCATGTGCATGGGCCTCAAAAGCCGCGTGCTGCTGCTGGCCGCCAGCGACCAGTTCAACGGCAACCCGGCCTACGCCAACGTGGTCAACACGGACGGCAAACACCTCTTTCCGACCCGGAAGGACCCGGAAAAGTGGAACCGGGCCGCGCAGGCCGCCAAAGCAGTCATCGACCTGGGCATTTTCGACCTTTACAAAGAATACCACAAGGACGGTACGCTCGACCCCTACATGTCGTGTCGCAACGTCTTCCTGGAGAACTGGAACAGCGAGGTCATGATGGTCCGCATCAGCAACTCCCTGCAACACTGGGAGCGCTCGGCATCTCCGCGTCAGTTCAGCGGCTACGAGAGCATGGGTGCGACCCAGCAGCTCGTCGACGCCTTCCGCATGAAGGACGGCACAGCCATCACCCCCGACAAGGAGAGCGGCTATTCGACAACCAATTACGCGGACATCAAATCGGGCTGGGTATTCGCTCCGGCCGGGACGCGCAACATGTTCGTCAACCGCGAGCCGCGTTTCTACGTCAACATCTGCTTCAACGGCGCCTACTGGATCGGCGACCAGAAAACCCGGATCCAGCTCTACTACACCGGCGGGTCGGGCAAGAAGGGCACGTGGGATTTCCCGCGCTCGGGCTATATCGCCATCAAGAACGTCTCGCCCTCGTCCAACCCCAAGAACAGCAACTACATCAAGCGGCCCTTCGTCATCATGCGCTACGCCGAAATGCTGCTCAACTACGTCGAAGCGCTCAATGAATACGATCCGGGCAACCCGGACATTGAGACCTACCTCAACCTGATCCGCGAACGCGGCGGCCTGGATCCCGTCCAAAGCGATCTCAACCAGAACCAGATGCGCGAGCAGATCCGTCTGGAGCGCCGTATCGAACTTTGTTTCGAGCAACTGCGCTACTTCGACACCCGCCGCTGGCTGATCGCCGACCAGACCGACGGAGGACCCTTCTACGGCATGAACGTCGATGCCGGCAACAGCTTCACCGACGAAGCGTTCTACGAGAAAACGGTGTTCGAGACCCGTGTGTTCCGGCCCGAGTTCTACCTTTTCCCCATTCCCCAGTCCGAAATCAACCGCGATCCGCAGATCGTCCAGAATCCCGGCTGGTAACCGTTAAAACGAATAACAATCATGAAACTTACCGAATACCTGACTCTCCTCTGCTGCGGAGCGCTTTTCGCCGCCTGCGAAAACCCGGTTCAGGATGACCTGAACGTGGACAACCCCGAGAACTATACGCGTATCTACACGGTCAACGCCGCTGATGACACTTCCAAGAACACCCTTGTCTTCCCGCTCGAACGCGACACGTCGTTCATGGTCTATGCCAACCTGAGCGGCATCCGCAATCCGGGCTGCGACGTGACGGTCAAATTCCGGGTCGCGCCCGAACTGGTCGCGGTCTACAACGAAAAGAACCAGAGCAGCTATCCGATGATGCTCGACGGAAGCTATACGGTCGAAAACTTCGAAACGGTGATTCCCAACGGGAAATACATCTCCTCGCCCGTACGGATCGCCATCAACAGCCGGGCTTTCGACGGCGTGGGCGTCTTCCTGCTGCCCGTCAGCATCGAAAGCGTGACGCCCGGCCTGGCGATCAACGAATCGTTGCAGACCGCCTACCTGCGCATCAACGGCTACTACACCGAAAACCCGTTCCCTGCATATGACAAGAGCAGCTGGTCGATCGCGGGCTTCTCGACCGAAGAGGCCGAGGCGACGACCGCCTATCCCAACCGCGGGCGGGCCGTTTCGATCATCGACGGCGAGAACAACACCTATTGGGGCACGCAATGGCGCAGCGCCAAACCCGGTCCGCCGCATTGGGTCGCCGTCGACATGGGACAGGCCCGGGAACTGCACGGCCTGAAACTCCGCGCAAGAGCCGAAGCGGAAAACTCCGACGTCCCCAAGAGCAGCGGCAACCCGCGCATTTTCAACGTCGACGTGAGCGACGACAACCTGAACTGGAAACGCGCCGGAGCCTTCACCGTCGAGAACCGGATCGAGAACACGGTTTATTTCGACCACAAGGCGACGGGCCGTTACTTCCGGATTACGATCACCGCAACGCAGGCCGATTTTTACCAAGGCTGTCTGGCCGAAGTATGGGCCTTCTGATCCGACAAACAATATTAACTTCAAACGAGAGACCATGAAAAAAACGATATGCCTGTGGACGCTCCTCCTGATTGCCGTTTCATGCACCAACGACGACAATTACAACGACCGCCACGGCGACAAAGCCGTCATTCCGCCCAAAGGCCGGATTCTCCGCGTAATGACCTACAACATCTACGGCGCACGCGCCACAAGCCCCGCCAATGCAGCCGACCTGGACGCGCTGGCCGAGGTGATCCGCCGGCAAAACCCCGACTTCGTGACCCTCAACGAAGTGGACGCCTTCACCAACCGCACGGGAAAGGACGTACACCAGGCCCGCGACCTCGCCGCCAAACTCGGCATGGAGTGGCACTTCTCGAAGGCCATCGACCGCGACGGAGGCGAATACGGCGACGCCGTACTGTCGAAGCACCCGATTCTCGAAACACGCAGCTACCGGCTTCCCTGCGCGGCCTCACAACCCGGCGAGGACCGCTCGCTGTGCGTCATCCGCGTCGAGATCGACGGCAAGGATCTCTATGTCGCCTCAACGCACCTCGACCATCTTTCGGGCGATGCGAGCCGCATGGTGCAGGCCAATGAAATCCGCCGCATCCGCGACACGGATCTGGGCGGGGACCTCATCTTGTCGGGCGACCTCAATGCGATTCCCAGTTCGAACGTCATCGCCACGATGACGGCGTTTCTCACCAACGTCGGAACGATAGACCAGTATACCTTCCCTTCGGACAGCCCCACACGCAAGATCGACTACATCCTGTATGCCCCGATCGAACACTTCGGCGTGCAGAACTGTACCGTAGTTTCGCGCGCCGACCAGCAGGTCGACGGAGTCGACGCTTCGGACCACCGTCCCGTGGTGGCCGACATCCGGTTCCAGACCGAGGAAGACCTTGTCGAAACACAGGAGTAAACTGTCCGAAGGATGAAAAAATTGCTATTCACACTCCTCGGGCTGGCGGCGTCACTGACGCTGCCGGCCCAGGATTTCAGGATTACGCACGGCCCATGGCTGTGCGACATGACCACCGACGGCGTAACCGTCCTGTGGACCACCGACAAACCCTCACTGTCGTGGGTCGAGGTGGCCGAAGACGACGGACGCAGTTTCTATGCCGCCGAACATGTCCGTCATTACGAGACGGTCGCAGGCCGCAAACAGGCGCACAAAACGCTCCACAGCGTGAGGCTGAAAAACCTGCGTCCCGGAACACAATACTGCTACCGCATTTTTTCGCAGCAAGTCGTCGAATGGAAACACGGGGACAATGTCCTCTACGGCAAAACCGTCGCCAGCAACGTTTACAGGCAGGCTCCGCTCCGGTTCCGGACATTCCCGGCCGCCGGAACCGACTGTTCGTTCCTCATCCTAAACGACATTCACGGACGCGCCGACGAGATGTCTGAACTGTGCCGGGAGGTCGACTTCCGCAAACACGACTTCGTGATGCTCAACGGAGACATGTCCAACAGCACCGAAAGCGAGGAACAGTTATTCAGGGATTTCATCGACGCTTCGGTAGGTCTTTACGCTTCGGAGACCCCGATCTTCTACAACCGCGGCAACCACGAGACCCGCGGCGTATTCGCCGACCGCCTGCTCGACTACTTTCCGACGCGCGACGGTCGCTACTACCAGCTCCGCAAGGTCGGATCGGTTTGCTTCCTGTCGCTCGACTGCGGCGAAGACAAACCCGACTCGGACATCGAATACGGAGGACTCGCCGACTACGACGCTTATCGGCGCGAAGAGTGCGAATGGCTCCGCGAGGCGGTGGCGTCCGAGGCTTTCCGCAATGCTTCGGCACGCGTCGTCTTCCTGCATATCCCGCTCGACGCCGGCACATGGCACGGCAGCAAACACCTGCGGGAACTGTTCCTGCAGATCCTCAACGAAGCCGGCATCGACGTCATGTTTTCAGGCCACACGCACCGGTACGGTTTCCACCCGGCGGACAACGACACCCGTTTCCCCATCGTGGTCAACGACAACCAGAGCTACGTGCAGTGTGACATAACGGCCGACCGAATTGCGGTCCGGATCATCGGCCCCGGCAGACACATCACGCATACGCACGAATTTCCGCTCCGCTAACCGGAGCAGGCGAACGAAAAAAGGGCAGCATCTCGCAGGATGCAGCCCTTTTTCCATTTTTCAAAGGAAAAGTCGCAGGAAGCCGCTGCGGCCGAGCCGTAATCGGAGTTTTGCCAATGCCGAGCCGATATGCTTCTCGACGGTCTTGACACTGATGTTGAGCCGTTCGGCGATCTCCCGGTTTTTCAGCCCCGTCATGCGGCTCAGCAGGAAGACCCGGCGGCATTGCTCGGAAAGGCCGGAAATGCAGAAATCGATCTCATCGCTCAACTGCGACAACTGGAACTCCTCTTCGATATGGTCGGCGACAAGCGTGCGGATACAGGTATCCAGCCCGTCTTCGCCCGGCTCTCCGCCCCGCCATTTCCGGGAGCGCAGCAAATCGATGGCGCGGTTCTTCACGGCAACGGACAGCAGCGGCTGCAACGGCCTGTCGAAGTCCACCTCCGCACGCCGTTCCCACAATGCAAGAAAAACATCCTGTACGATGTCTTCCGACGCCTTACGGTCATGGACCATCTGAAAAGCCCGTGCACACAAGGATTCATAGTGATCGAGGAATAACTGCTGAAAATGCGCCGAAAGATTCTCCACTGTTTTCTCAAAATAAGCCGGAATAATCCAAGCCATCATATCAAAGATAGTGATAATTCGGGAAACTGCAAAATTCAGGCTGTCTGTATCTTTCAAAGTTCGGATTTCGAAACCGTTCCGCGGGATAGGAACACAAAAAAGGCAGGCCCCCGAAAAGGGTCCCGCCTTTCATTTATCCTGCCGCCGTTACCTCCCGGCAATGCGGCAGTATCTGTCGTAGCGTCCTATCACGTCGTTCACGTAAGCCAGCGTCTGCCGGCTGCCGGTGAATCGTCCGCATCTGACCACTTCGTTCTCGTAGAATTCCGGCTCGGCCTTCAGCGTAAGGTACCGGGCCACGACCTCCCACGAGTTGGGGTTTTCTCCGTTCAGGCGGGCCAGACGGCGGGCGTCGTTCACATGGCCGATACCGCTGTTATACGAGGCCAGGATGATGCTCATGCGGTCCTTTTCAGGGGTCCCCTCCGGAAAACGGAGCGACGACATGATCTTCGACATCAGCTTGTTGGCCAGCCAGATATTGGTCTCGGGATCGGTGATCTCGGCCGCGGGGACGTCGAACTGGCGTGCCACCGAGGGCATGATCTGCATCAGGCCGCGGGCCCCGCTGCGCGAGGTGATGTCGGGCGTGAAGCGCGATTCGTGGTAAGCGATGGCGCTCATCAGGCGCCAGTCGTGGCCCTCCTCTTCGCTGATGTTGCGAATCAGATTGTCGTAGGCCGAAATGACGTAACTGCCCTCGGGGAGCAGCGAGTGGTGCATCCCGGCCAGTTCGTTCAGTGCGTCGTCCGTCGCGGGAGCGCTGAACTGGGCGTTGAAGCCGTAAAATGTCGTAAGAATGGTTAAGAACGCAAACGTTAATACGGTCTTTTTTAACATAAAAGGTTGTTTTGCGGGCAGCTTACACCGCGCAGAACAGCACGTCAATCATAGAATCCCCACGAGATACCGATTTTGAACATGCCCGGATTGAGCGGATAGCGAGCCGCCGAGAAATATTCTCCGTTACCGAACAGTCCCTTGTTCACATGCTGATATTTCAGGAATATCCGCATTCTCTTCCACTTTCCCATGACGAAAGCGTCCATGTAGGGGTAATTCCCCGTCTCGACCTCCCGTTGGTTGTAATACACCGACAGTGCCGGATTGTAACTGGGCGCATAATACCTGGTATTATAGCGTCCGTCCAGACCGATCTGCAAGCGCAGCACATCGCGCACGACCCAGAATTCGTAGTAATACGAAAGGAAGGCGCTCAAAAGCGGAACGGGTACAACATCTTGATCCGTACTCCACTGCAACAATACCCTGTTGTCCAAATGAAGTCCGCCTAAGCGGAAATCTTTGCGAGCATACACACTCGTGAGGCTGACGTTCCCGCTGTGCTGGGCGACGTTGCTGTCCGACGCATAGTAAATCTTGTCGGAGACGACTCCCTGCCATGCCCCCGCTTCGAACGCGAAATCGGGAACCGAAAACTTGACCTCGAACCGAGTTTCATTCTCCTTGCTTAAAGGAGTGTTCCATATATAATGGTTAGAGAATAGATTCTCCTGCCAGTAGTTCGGCGAACGGCGGTCCATCGAGAACCGGCCTTCGAGAATCAGGGGGTGTCCGCGGAGATAGCCTTTCAGCGCGAGGTGCGCGCCGATCGAGAGGTCTCCGCCTCTGTATCCCGACGGGTAGAAACGAAGGTTTCCGTCCCAATCGACATATTTCTTTATCTTTCCGCTGACGGAGCCGTAGAAGAAGTAACTCGTCTTGTTGACCTTCGTGTACTTCCCCGTCAGGTAATCTTTCAGTTCGAATTGCGAGTAGGTGTGCATGTCGATGCCGATGCCGGCGTCGAGCGTTCCCACGATCCCGTTCCGGTCCCAGGGCTGCGCCTGCACGAAAAAGCGGTTCGAAATGTTCCGCTCGTAGATCGAGTCGCGCGTCTCCGCAGGGTTGATGAACCAGTCCTGGTAGTAACTGAGCGTGTCGGCCACGAAACCGCCGTTCTCGTCGCGGTGGGCGCGTTCGTTGATGTAAGGCTCGTTCTTGTCGGTGTAGACCTTACTCCACGAACTGTACTCGAACGAATGGCCGATGTACACCGCCGAAAGATTCGCCATCGAGAAATCGCTCTCCGTAAGCCGCTGCAACGGAATGCCGTAGGACTGCGTGACGAAGAAGGCGTTGTTGCGGTAGAGGTTCTTGGCCTCGGCGTCGGCCAGGCGCATCGGCACGCCCGAAGGCATTTCGAACGTCGTGTCCGCAATGGCCCACTCGCCGACCACGCCGCCGTTCTCCTGCTGCTCGATGTGGTTGTTGTAGTACCCCGCATGGACCGAATACCGCTTGCCCGTGTGGCTGATAGCCACCGAAAGGTTGTGGTTCTTGGTCCGCGACCAGACGTACTGGCCGCGCGTGCCCCGCGCCTTGTAGTCGATGTTGAATCCCGTCGTCGGGGAGATGTTCTGCGCATGCATGATACCGAAATTCTCCTCGCGGAAACGCTTCTGCCCCGACTCCGCGTAGTTCATCCGGATCATCGGCCTCTTCGTGTTGTAGAAGGGCACGTTCTCCATGTTGTAGGTGTAGGCGTAGTAGGGACTCGCAAAACTGAAGTCAAAGAACTGCGGACGCCGGAAATAGTTCAGCGGCAGCGACGTCTGGCCCAAAGCTCCCTGGGCGATGTCGCCCACGTCCTCCCGGTAGAACGGATAGTCGATCCGGTAATCGGTCAGCGTGGTGTCCAAAGGCCCGATCTCGACGCGGTTGAAATCGCGGCTCACGTGCCATTTAAAGTTGTTCAGCGCGCGGATCGAGTCACTGAAAAAATAGGACTCGAGCGGCTTGCGGATTTTCCGTTCCTTCTTGGTGGTGTCCTGCGGCTGCTGGTTCTCGCCCTCCTCGCCTTCGGTCTGCTCGTAGGGATTGCTGCCGTAGAGGTTACCCGTCTGGCCGTTACGCTGGGCGCGCTGAAGGGTTTTCGCATCGAATCCCTGGGAACGCACCGCGGAAGGCGCTGCAAAAAACAGACCGAGCAGGAGCGTCAGCAATATGCGGTTCGAAAATCTCGACATGTCAGCCAAAGAGCGGAAATCCGCGGCAAATATAATTAAAAAAATTTAAATACACAACTATTCGGCTTTCCCACAGCCTTTTGACCGGCAGGCAAGCCCCCGTACGAGCGAAACGAGGATATACAGCACGATGATCGCCGGCACGGCGTAAGTGCGCAGGAGAACGGCCGCCACAACGGCTGCGGCAATAAATCCGTAACGCAGTTCGTTTCCTTTCCAGCCGAAGCCGTGGAACTTGAGGGCGAACATCCTCACGTTCGAAATCATCAGCAGTCCCACGACCACGGCAATGGCCGGAATCGCCTCACGCGGAAGTTCCAGCCCATCGGTCTCGAACAACAGCCCCAGCGAACCGCAGAGCATCGCCGCCGCCGGGCTGGGCAAACCGCAGAACTCCGTGCGCTGCGTGTCGTCGATGTTGAACTTCGCCAGCCGCAACGCGGCACAGGCCGTAAAGACGAAAACGATCAGCCCCGGATACCCCGCAGGCAGCCAGACGCCCGGAAACCACTGATAGAGCGAATACATGATCGCCGCGGGGGCCAGTCCGAATGAAATATCGTCGGCCAGCGAATCGAGTTGCAGCCCGATGGGCGAACTCTGATTGAGCAGGCGCGCTACGAAGCCGTCGAAAAAATCGAACACGGCGGCCAGAACCATCAGGCCGAAGGCCAGTTTCAGGTCGCCCCAAACCAGCGCCGAAACCACCGCCACCGCGCCGCAGAGCAGGTTCGAGAGGGTCAGCAGATTGGGTATCGTGAAGAGTCTGATTTTCATTGCCGGGGCGAAAATTTAATTTTCCAATAGGCGGCAAAGTTACTAAAATATTTTTATCTTTGTCGAAGTTAACTCCATATAATAACTCATGGGAAGCAATAAATATTGTGTCATCATGGCGGGCGGCATCGGATCGCGCTTCTGGCCCAAGAGCCGGCAGTCGATGCCCAAGCAGTTCCTCGACATCCTGGGGACGGGCAAATCCTTCATCCGCCACACCTACGAACGCTTTGCAAAAATGGTTCCTGCGGAGAATTTTCTCGTGGTGACCAACGACAAATACAAGAATCTGGTTCTCGAACACATTCCGGAAATCGGCGAGAGACAGGTGCTCTGCGAACCCGTGGGCCGCAACACGGCCCCCTGCGTGGCCTATGCGGCCTACACGCTGCTGAAACGCAATCCCGATGCCGAAATGATCGTCACCCCGGCGGACCACCTGATCCTCAACGAAGACGATTTCCGGATGATCATCGCCGAGTGCCTGGCCTTCGCTTCGGAGCACGATGCGCTGATGACCGTGGGCATCAAACCCACGCGTCCCGACACGGGCTACGGCTACATCCAGGTCTCGGACGACAAGCCCATCAGCAAGGTCAAGTGCTTCACCGAGAAGCCCGACATCGAACTGGCACGGGTGTTCCTGCAATCCGGAGAGTTTTTCTGGAATTCGGGCATCTTCGTGTGGAAGGTGCGCTCGATCGTCGAAGCCTTCGAGAAATACCTCCCCGAGCACCACGCGCTTTTCAGCGGCGTGATGCGCGCCATCGGGACCGACGCCGAACGCAACGTCGTGGAGATCGCCTTTTCGGAATGCCGCGCCATCTCGATCGACTACGGCATCATGGAGAAGGCAGACAACGTCTACGTCCGCTGCGGCGAATTCGGCTGGAGCGACGTCGGGACGTGGGGTTCGGTCTACCAGCATTCGCGCAAGGACCGCTATGCCAACGCCGTACCCGAAGAGGGATGCTACCTCTACGAGACCCGCAGTTCGATCGTTTCGCTCCCGAAGGAGAAGATCGCCGTGATCAGCGGGCTGAAGGAGTACATCGTCGTCGACACGGACGACGTGCTGATGATCTGCCCCCGTTCCGAGGAGCAGAACATCAAGAAATTCATCGACGAGGTCAAGTTCCACAACGGCGACAAACATATCTGATTCCTCGTCCAAAAACGGGGTAGCCATGTTAAAAAGCAAACCATTCCATGTGGTTTGCTTTTTTGTATCGAGAAATCCGGATCAACGGCAGCGCCGGTCCGGACCTGATTCATTTTTCACCGCTCCCCGACCGCTCCTTCACATGGCTTACGAAATATTTGGGTAAGACCCCGAACTGTTTTTGGAAGCATTTGGCAAAATACGATGCCGAATTAAATCCGGTCATATAACAAATTTCATTGATCCGGTATTCACCGTCCAACAACAATTCGGCCGCCTTTTGCAGCTTTATCAATCGGATAAAGTCGTTAGGAGGCATATGCAGCAAGCCCTTGATTCTCCGATGCAGATTGGAACGGCTCATCGCCATATATCGCGCAATGTGGTTAACCGTAAGATCCTGTTCGGATATATTGCTGTTTATAACGTCCGTCAACCGATTCAGGAACAGCTGATCCGCTTTGTTCAGGCGGTTCGGATCCACGGAAAAACAAGTCCCGATAAGCGGGGATTCCCTGAACTGCGACCGATTTTCCAATATCGTAGCAATCTGCGCCATTAGGTAATCGCTTGAAAAAGGCTTCTCAATGTATGCATCTGCGCCGGCATCCAACCCGGATATTTTGGATGCCGTGTCCGATTTGGCCGACAACATGACAATCGGAATGTGCGAATAATTCTTTCGGGCTTTCAGAAACTTACACAACTCAAACCCGTCCATTTGAGGCATCATCACATCGGTTATGATAAGATTCACATCCTCATTGTCCAGTATTCCGAAAGCTTCATCGGCATTGTCAGCAACGGAAACCTTATACGATTTCGACAACAGCCGTCGCAGGAAATCCAACATCCCCTTATCGTCGTCGATAACCAGCACATGATATAATTGTCCGTCGGTTTTGGGCCGCAGCGGAGCCGGCATCTCCGGAACAGGATTCGTTCCCTCCCCGCATTGCGAGATATTCGTTTCGACCGTGGCGAGACACACTCTCCTCTGCCAGGGAAGGTCCACGACGAAACGGGATGACGACGCATCCGAAAAGACCGAAATGTTACCCCCATGCTGCTCTACCAAATGTTTTACCAACGACAAGCCCAGTCCGGTTCCGCCTTTAGCGTCCCCTTTTATCTGGAAAAACGGTTCAAATATTTTCCCGAAGTAGATTCCGGGAATAGCATCGCCGTCGTTTTCTATGGAAATGACGACCCGGTCCCGTTCCGATGCGACCTCAAGGCAAAGCCCGACCTTATTCTGCGCATGTTTCACGGCATTGTCCAGCAGATTGCACACAATCTTGGTCAAAGCCTCTTCATCCGCATAAAGCACGACCGGATCATCGGGAACCGAGACGACGGACCGGATTCTCTTCTGCTGCATTTTCTGGGAAAACTGCAGCATACACTTTTCCAGCAGATCATTCAAATTCACATCCGACCGATTGAGCGCGAATCCCATACTGTCGATTTTCTGAAAATCGAGCAGTTGATTCGACAGGTTCAGCAGCCGGTCGATATTGGCCCCCATGATTTTGAGATTCTCCTTATAATCCGAAGGCTTGATCCCCGGACGGATGATTTGTTCGTAAGGTCCCCGGATCAATGACAACGGAGTCCTTATTTCATGTGTTATATTCGTGAAAAACGCGATCTTCGCCCTATATTCCTGCTGTTCCTGTTTCCGCTTCAACTCCTTGATCTCGAAATCGCTCCTTTGCCTTGTTTTACGCACATACCAGCTAACATACAACCAGATAATCACGGCTATGGACAACACGTACACGGCATAAGCCATCGTAGAGGCATAATATGGCGGACAAATCTCGATTTCAAGCCGGGCCGGCTGATCGTTCCACATTCCGGTTCCATTGGCTCCCCGGACCTCAAAAACATATTTCCCGGGAGGCACATTGGAGAATGTCACACTCGGCTGCTTTATTTCAATCCAGTTGTCAATATAGTTGCGCATGATATACCGGTATTGATTCCGGCTGGAGGCATCGTAGCTGAGCATGGCAAAATCTATGGTGAACGAAGACTGGTCATATCGGAGTTTGATTTTATCCGTATACGGCATGGAAACATTCAGCGGGGATCGCGGGCCGCAGATTTCGGAGGACCGGTCGTTCAGTTTCAAATCGGTCATTACGACAGGAGCGAGATTGCTGCTCGTTATGAACTGCTCCGGAGAAAAACTCACAAAACCGTTGATCGTACCGAAATAGAGTTTACCGTTCAAATCCCTGAATCCCGATTTATAATTGAATTGATTGCTGGTCAGACCGTTACCAGAGGTATAAACTTTCAGGTTCCCCGATAAGGGTTCATAACAAACCAGACCTTTGTTCGTGCTGATCCATAAATTTCTATTTCTATCCTCGATCACTTTGTACACGACATCGTTCGGAAGTCCGTCCCGGGTCGTATACGCCTTCAAAGCGCCCGAAGAAGGCGTATAGCGCACCATACCCCGCCCTTCCGTACCGAACCAGATATGAGAAGCGCTATCCTCATTGATACTGATAACATGTTTGAGAAGACCTTCATCCCCGCATTCCACCTGTCCCCACTTCCCCGTATAGGGATTATAGGTAATGACTCCCCGATTATATGCGGCAAAATAGATGATCCCGTCGTCTCCCTGGTAAATATCGTATATAAACAAATTTTCAGGAATCTCCTTTACGAGGTCGAACGTTCTGTCTCCGGGATTAAACAGGCATAGCCCGTAAGTCAGCCCAACCCAAATGCGACCGTCATGATCCCGGAATATCGAGAAAATACTGTCGTCGGGAAGTTTTTGCGAACCCGATGCGACAATCTCATTCGTTTTCAGATCCATTATATTGAATCCTCCGAAGAAAGTCCCGATATAGAGCCGGTCGCCATCCACACATAATCCGTGTACGTTATCGCAGGAGAGACCGCTGTTACGGCTGTTGTATTGAGTGAATTTTCCGGATACGGGGTCAAAACGGTTCAGTCCCTGATCTTCGGTCCCGATCCAGATGATACCGTTTTCATCCTGAACGAATTCCCGCACGGCCTTCCCGCTCAACTGATCGGAATCGCCGATGGGATAAAACTTATCGAAAATCAACGACGACGAGGGCGGAAGATAATTGACGCCTCCGAAATACGTTCCGATCCACAAGGCTCCCTCCTTATCGCAATAAATGGAATATACGGCTTTACAGGACAACGAATAGGGATTTCCCAATTCCTGATTTATGTGCCGTGTTTTCTTGGTCACACAATCATATATGTATATGCCGTTTTCAGTCCCGACCACAATTTCCCGGCTGTTACGGACAAAAATAGCCCTCACGAACAAATCCCCGCGTCCGGGATCCAAAAGCAACGGCCGACAGGTTCCCATATAAGGATTAAATGAAAACAGACCGTCTTTCATCGTACCTATAAGCAGTCGATTCTGCTTGTCCAATACAATCCGGCTGACATCCGAAAGTCCTTTCAGGCGGTGGCGGATGAACCGATCCGTTTCCCGGTCGTACCTGTCCAGCCCTCCGTTCTGGCTGCCCACCCACAGATTACCGTCTCCGTCGAAACACAGGTCCCACACATGGATCGAGCTGAGCGAAGTCGTGTCACCCGGAACCGGTTCATATAATTCGAGGGATTCATCCCTCCGATCATATCGGAAAACGCCCTGCCAGTTAACCCCGATCCACAAATCGCCCGCCGAATCGCATTTGATGGAACTGACTTCCCGGGAAATCACATCGCCCCTCTCCGTCGCCACGTCGAATTTGCGGAAATTTTCGGTTTTCGGATTATAAATGTAAACTCCGACATTGGTCCCGATCCAAATCCGGCCATCGGAATCTTCGTGCAATACGCGGATGAAATTATTCCCGATCGACATCGAGTCGGCCGCATCGTGTTTGAATACCCGGAACCGGTAGCCGTCATACCGCGTCAGTCCGTCTTTCGTTCCCAGCCAAATGAAACCGAGATGATCCTGCAATATGCAACACACCGTATTCTGGCTCAATCCGTCTTCTACCCCAATATGTGTAAAGTACAAATTATTGGGGAGTGTAACCTGCGCCGACAAATGCGTACAATAAAGCAATACGACGAATAATACATTGATGAATTTCATATCGAGAAAGTAGATGACAGACTTTAGAGACAACTCCAAGACATATGGGATTCGCAGAAATCGCAAGCAGTTATTTAATTTAAAATTATAGCTTAATTTCCTAATTTCAAAATCCGATTCTGTCAAAAAACAACCCAAATGTCCAATCACGGCCCGAATTCAAGGTAAAATCCGCCGTTGTCGACATCCATAACACTCTTTGGTCATATTGTAGCATGCGACGTCCCGGAACGACTTTATATTTGTAACAACCGCTATCCGGCCCTCCGAACTTCAACAACGAACCATTATGAAACAAGTTTTCATCGGCATCCTCTGTCTGACAGTATCACTTCACGCCTTCGGACAACGGAACTACAACGGACCGTATTCCGGCAAATACCTCGACCGCGTGGCATTCCCGATCGGAGGGATGGGAGCCGGCATGTTCTGCCTGGAAGGGACCGGTGCGGTCTCTCACATGTCCGTACGCCACCACATGGACTTTTTCAACGAGCCGGGCATGTTCGCAGCCATCCATTTGAAAGGCGTGAAAAACGGCTCCAAAGTCCTTGAAATCAAATGTCCCGACTGGAAGAAATTCGGTCGTCCCAACTCCGGCCGCGGAAACGGACAGACACTTCTCGGCATGCCCCGCTTCGACAATGGACAATTCACATCCCGGTTTCCGTTCGCCGAGATTGCCTTACGGGACAAAGACATACCCATAGACATTCGGATAACAGGCTGGAGTCCCTTTATTCCGACCGACGCCGACAACTCCGGCCTGCCGGTCGGAGCTTTGGAATACACGTTCACGAATACGTCCGACGAGGCTGTCGAGGCCGTATTCTATTACGGCGTCAACAATAATTTCATGTCCGCAAAGCACAAGACGACGGCAGCTTCGATACTTCCGACTGCTACGGGCTTCATCCTCACGCAGGAGGCTGTCCCCGACGGCAGGGAACCATGGGTCGAAGGCCATTTCGCCATTTTTACCGGGGACCCGGCGACAGTCGTCAACCACTGCTGGTTCCGGAGCGTATGGTTCGACCCGCTGACATTCGCATGGCGGGATATAAGCGAGGGGAAACTGACTTCGAATCCACCCTCGAACGATGCCAAAGCGGCTTCGCTGGCCGTACCGCTAAAGCTCGGACGGGGAGAAAGCAAAACCGTAAAAGTACATCTGGCATGGTACGTCCCCTCATCGGGCAACCATATCGGAGGCGACGCCCGCAACGACCGGGACCGGGGTCCCTGTTACGATCCGGCCGACTACGAGGAAATCCCGTATTATTATAAACCCTGGTATGCCTCACGGTTCGAAAGCATCGATGACGTCATCGCATATTGGAGAACGCACTATGACGATCTGCGAAAAAAATCGGAACTTTTTGCGGATGCTTTCCATGCATCGACACTTCCTCCGGAAGTGACGGAGGCCGTAGCCGCCAATCTGTCCATCCTGAAATCCCCGACCGTAATGCGGCAACACGACGGACGGCTATGGTGCTGGGAAGGCAATAACGATTCGAGCGGAAGCTGCCACGGCACATGTACGCATGTCTGGAACTACGCCCAGGCCCTGCCGCACCTGTTTCCCGACATGGAGCGCACTCTGCGCGAAACGGAATTCATGGTCGACCAGGACAGCCGGGGACATCAGACATTCCGGGCGAATCTTCCGATCCGTCCCGTCGAACACGGATTCCATGCCGCATGCGACGGCCAGTTGGGAGGCATCGTCAAGGCCTACCGGGACTGGCGTATCAGCGGGGATACGGAATGGATAAAGCGACTCTATCCGCTGATTAAATCGAGTATCGACTATTGCATCCGCACATGGGACCCGAAAGAAAAGGGTATCATCGAAGAACCGCACCACAATACATACGACATCGAGTTCTGGGGACCGGAAGGCATGAGCATGAGTTTTTACGCGGCGGCTCTCCGCACAATGGTCGAATTAAGCAAAACGTTCCGGGACGATCCGACCCGCTACGAGTCGCTGCTGCACAAATGCCTCGCCTACATGAACGGGAAACTGTTCAACGGCGAATATTTCATTCAGGAGATTCGCTGGACCGACCTCCAGGTTCCGGACCCCACGAAACAAGAACGTTATTACCGCGGCTATTCGCCCGAGGAAACAGCCGTACTTATGCAGGAAGGGCCTAAATACCAGTTCGGGAAAGGCTGTCTCTCCGACGGGGTCATCGGCGGCTGGATGATCCGCACCGCAGGGCTGGACGATCCGATGGACCCCCAGAAAACAGCCTCGCATTTGCGTTCCGTACACCGGTACAACTACCTGCCCAGCATGAAAAACCATGCGAATCCCCAAAGGCCGACATTCGCCATGGGGGCCGACGACGGAGGGTTAGTACTCTGCAGCTGGCCGCACGGAGGCCAGCCCAGCCGGCCGTTCGTTTACAGCAACGAAGTATGGACCGGAATCGAATACCAGGTTGCCGCGCACCTGATCTTTCTGGGCGAAACGGAGAAAGGGCTGGAAATCATACGCACGGTCCGGAACCGGTACGACGGGCGAGTCCGCAATCCGTTCAACGAGTATGAATGCGGACATTGGTATGCACGGGCCATGTCGAGTTACAGTCTGCTGCAGGCATGGACGGGAATCCGTTACGACGCCGTCGACAAAACACTTTATGTTGACCCTGCAACAGAGGGCGACTTCACCTCTTTCCTCTCCACGGCAGGAGGCTTCGGCACCGTGGAACTGAAAAACGGGAAACCGGTCGTCACGACCTGCTACGGCAATATCGACATCCGGCATTGCATGCTGCGCGGCAAAAAAGCGAAAGTCCGGACCGTTAACTTATAACGCCGGAAAAGAGGAGGGCGCAGGCCTCCTCTTTTCCGGCATGAACGGCTCCGAATATCCGTCACGGCAATAACTGCGACATCCTGGCCGCAAATATCGCGGCCATCTTTCGCTGAATGTACTGATCCTTTCCCCGCAACGGATGCCACCCGACCCGCACTCCATTCACCACCTGCGTATCGTCGGCATAAATCAGACTGATCTGCCCGCCCGTGACGGGATGCGGCATATGACGCGAGAATCCGATGTTGGCATCGAATTCCACAAGGGGAAGCCCCCACTTCGCAGCCAGTTTCCGCACGCTTTCATTATAAACCGTGCGCGCATCGTGCCAGTGCGTACACAGGACGATCAAAGCCGGCTTACCCGATCGGGACCGGTAGTACTTCGAATCCGGGTCGTCCCGCAGATTGTAACAATCGGACATATACCGTTTGATGACAAAATCGAACCCTTCCGCATAATTTCCCGTTTCCAGACAGGAAGCGCATTCCTCCCAGCATTTACCTTTACCGAGGTCTTCACTGACGTACACGTCCCTGTCATGGACCTGCATGATCACCAAAGCATCCATCCGTTCAAGTTCTTCCCTGGAATACAACGTACCGTCGAGCATCATCTTCACGGTGGATAAAATGGACTGCCCGCCGACAGCCCGGTTGATCGGCGTCGCCCCGATGCGCTCGCAGCCGGTTTCGAACCAGGTATTGGAAGGAGATGCGAAGGAGGCGCCTGTCAATACGAATGTGTATCCCGGATTTTCATCCTGTCCGCAGGCTGCGGCCGGATACAACAACAACAGAGCGGCGGATACTATAAAACAGCGGAATTTCATAACTCGCAAGATAAAAAATGCCCGACAGCCATTCCCGCCGGGCATTCCGGTTTCACAATGTCAATAGCGCGGACTCACCTTTTCCTGCACCTCGGTATAGTCTCCCGAAGCGTTGGTGATGACCGTATACTTCAGATCGAACGATTTCGTTTCCGGATCGTATGTACTCACCGTTCCGTCCGTATTGGTCAGGGTCCATGAATAATTGCCGTAATACCCCACCATATCGACCGTATTGTCCTCTTTTATCGTGAGCCGGAATAAATTTACGGCGTTCGTTCCCCAGCCGCCGATAAAATTGCAGTCGTACGTATTGTCATTCGCCCGTTGCAGAATCTTTCCGTAATTGGACCACGCAATCGGATTACCGGCCTTACCGCCCGTATATTGGACACGCGAGCCCGTGGAAACATAGGTCAGGAACTGCTTCGCATACCGTTTGGGAATCGTATCGCATGCGCCTTTTTCGGGAATATAATAACAGACCACCTCGAACGAAGAGCTTTCATCCCCCAGCACATTGCCCACATCGTCGAACTTCGTCACCAAAGCCTGATTGGTCGGGTCCTTCTTCGAAGTGACATGTATCGTTTCCCGTTTTCCCGTCGATTTTTTCGTATAAACAATCTCCGAGCAGACATTCAGCATATCCGCATCTCCCCAGACTATCTCGATCGAATTACTCTGCGTCTCCGCATTCGGTGTGACCGCAACCGACGAAATGGCGCGCTGCCGCAGACCGTTCATATAGGCATCGCCATATACATGGCCCGAAACGGTCTGGGTCATGGAATACAGGCCCTCGACATTGCGGTTATACACCTCGAAATTGAAATTCCCCTCCCCGAGGCCCTCTATGAATACAGAATCTTTCTGCATTCCGGGAGTCGTCCTTACAAAAGGTTTTACAAGCGAATCCTGCCTGAAATTCCAATAGATGACGGTGCTGTCAATCTTGGGGTCCGAATTCATATACCAGCTCAGCATCGTCCGATTAAGGCCGCCATGAGCTTTCAGCGAATCGACCCGGCCGATATAGATTTTTTCCGGCCGGCCGGAATATTGCTCATGAATGCTGTCCATATCTCCGCAGGCAGTCACCGCCAACGAGGCCGCTGTCCCTGCCAACAAAATTCCAAATATGATTTTCATAGTCTAAAGTCTTTTATTTCTGGGGAACCGTATTATCACCGTACATGCTGAGCTCGGACAACATGAAATAATCGTTCAAAGCCCGCGGAGGATATATATCGGGTTGTGAGCCGGCCCCGCTCCACGTACGGCGTACGACAAACCGTATATAATGAATCGGTTCGGCATCAATGGGGAAATCGAAGGAGAAGCCCGCTCCGCAGGCCGCCAGAAATATCTCCTGCTGGTTGGCTCCTTCCGGCACATCCGGCTTCACGATCTCGAATTCACCGAGGCATTGCCAGTCGTTCTTCCAATGCTCTTTCGCGACCGGATCGCCGCCCTCTTCCGGCTCGTCGAATTCCGGAATGTCCTGCCAATAATAATCATGCCCGGAGAGCATCTCCGTTTTCAGAGCGGAGGTTCCCCACACTTCGAAATTACGCACGTTGATGCTTCCGAACGGTTCCGATGCGGTCCGCAAACGGGGATACAGCACAACACGGCTCATTTTCATATGCTCGCCCAGATCGATGGTGAACATGTGTCCGTTTCCGAATTTGCTGCCGGACAGCCAGGCGTCCCCACTGGTACTGATGGACGTGTGCCAGGTTCCGTTGCACACATTGGAAAACGCCCAGGTATCGCTTACGACATCACCCGGCAACCTGACGCGGGAAAACGGCTTTTTCGACATCGTCTCATAATAAGGCGTCGTAGTCAGTTCCAGGGTATCGGACGTGTTCCCCCAGTTATCGATCAGACACGCACCGAACGTAGCCTCTTCGGCCTCGAATCCCCGGAACGTCTCCTTCACCTCTTCGAGCCGGGAGAAACGGTATTCGTTATCCCGGAATTCGCCCGTCTCATCCTTAACGAGGAATGCGACTCCGACCTCCGTGTTGAAGCGGTTCTTCCAGAAAACCGACACACCGCCGAAATCGGTCACGATCGAAAGCGTCTGCCGGACGAGGTAAAGCGGAGCAGTCAGGGGTTCGAACGTCCGGACGACGGGCTCCGATTTGACACCGTTCCGGGCAACGGTGTAGAAGGTAACCGTTACCGGATCGGTCGTAGCAAATCCTTCCATACGAATGGTATTGCTGTAAACCGACGATCGTTCAACGCATTTCTTACCATTCCGTTCATACTCGGCCATGACATACATGACCTCTTCGGAATCCGGGATCGAATACGTAGCAATCCCGCCTCCGTTAATCGGCGTTATGACATAATCTTCGATCACGGGAGGCTCCGGACCTGCCGGGCCTTCATCTCCGCTGCATCCGGACATCGCCGTCAGAGACGCCGAACACATTAAAAACACTATCGCTGCATATATCCGTTTCATATCGATTCTTTTTTTTCATTACCACCCGAACGTCTGTTCCAGATTTCTGTTCACAAGCAAATCATTGAGGCTTACTGGCCACAGATACTCCTTAAACGATACCGAACGGCCCGTATACACCTCTTTCCGGACATAATAGGCTTCGGCCTTGCTTCCAAGGTTATCCCACCCATAGGTTGCCTGGGACCAATGCTGCTGCGCTGTTTTCCACCGGCGCATGTCCCAAAAGCGCTGGCCTTCGAAAGCCAGTTCGATAAGCCGCTCCCGCCGGATGATCTCCCGCATATCCGCCTTGTACTTGGGCCGATCGGGATAATTGGAATACTGGTTCCAGGCATTCACGACCCCTTCCAGACCGTTTACGGCCCGCACTCTGTCGATCCACTTGTAAACCTCGTCATCCGGTTCGTCCTTCACTTCGTTGAGCGCCTCGCTGTAAAGCAGATACAAATCCGCCAACCGTAGCAACGGCATCCGATAATTATAACCGCTGTACACGGGTCCCGTGGACTGGCCCTGGCTGGCACTCGTCTCGAATGCGACGAGTTTCTTGACCATATACCCCGTAACAGAGCCATTTCCAGGTTCTCCGTATCTCATTTTGAGCATATTGAAACTGGCCCCCGCATTCGAAGTCGTGGTCGTCAGTTCATAATAGCCCCGATCGAAACCGAGACTTCCGTAAAATCTCGGCTCCCGTTCCATATTCAATTTCGCCGTGATTTCATTGACCCCGACAAAATGTCCGCTGAACGTGCCGGCCTTCACAATGTCGAAATTATAGCGGTCGGCATAGGGCCACGACTTGTCTTCATCAATGGGGACTCCGTTGCTCGTATAGAACAGTTCCGCCATATTCGCCGAAGCGGACATCTGACCGATCTCGGAACGCGTATCCTCGCTGAAAACCTTGGCCATCAACGTCCGCTGCATATTCCCATACGACGGGAAAGCCCCGAGTCCCGAACCTTTCCCCTGGCCGAAACTTGCCGTAGACACCCAGACCTGTCCCGGATTCCATCGTTCGGTCACGGCCTTGCGGACTGTCATGGATTTAGCCTGCTCGTCGTCCATGGCCATCGACCCGGTAAATTTGCTTTTATCGAATTCATAAAGCGCGTGTCCGGCAAAATGGCACGTGTCGATCGCTTCTTTCAACGCATCCGCAGCCCGTTCCCACTTTTCCCGGCTGAACGTCGGAGAGACCAGATGCTTTCCCCGGTTATCGGTCCAATTCGCATAGTCCGAATTTCCGTTGAACAACGGGCTGGCCGCGAGTACGAGGGCTTTGGCCCGGATTCCCAGCGCGATGCTCTGCGTAATGCGTCCGTCATCCTGAATAGGGTTGGGCGGGGTCGTCGGCAAATCGGGTGCGGCCTCCTCAAGCAGGTTCACGATGTAATCGATACATTCGTCCACGGGCTCCCGATACACCATCGTCTCTTCGGCAGGGGTCGAAATATCCAGATTTTTGTCGACGATGGCGACCGGGCCGTACAAAGACACCAGCCAATAATGATAGTAAGCCTTCAGGAACTTCACCTCGGCAATCCATCGTTTCCGCTCATATTCCGGAATATCCTGGGGCGTGCCTATTCCTTCCAGAAAAATGTTGCAGTAACGGATCGCCCGATACATTGTCGGCCAATAGTTCTGCTTGGGACTGTTGGCATTTTGCTGCCCGTTCGCTATGGCATACGCAGCAGTTCCGACAATCCAGTGCATGCTGCCGATCTCAAACTCGTCGTGGCTGGTAAAATAGGCCGGATAATCGTATGGATTCGTCGGGTCCGGCAGGAACGAATAACAGGTAAAAAGCGCCTTTTCGGCCGCCGCCCTGTTCTTGAAGGCGTCTTCGATCGTCGGAGCGTCGTCCGGCACGACATCCAGAAAATCACAGGCCGTCATCAAGGTGATAGCACCCAGAAGCGATATAAAGTATCTATAATGTTTCATGGTCGTTTTCTATTAAAAATTCAAATTCAGGCCAAGATTGAAAACCCGCTGAAGAGGATATCCGAGACCGTTTCCGGCCATTTCCGGGTCCCACATCTTAAAGTCGGACAAAACGAACAGGTTGGTCGCATTGAAATAGATCCGCGCCTTATCCATCTTCACCTTTCTGGTCCACTTCACAGGCAGCGTATAGCCGACTTCGAGTTTTTTGAGTCGCAGGAAAGATCCGTTCCGAAGCCACCAGGTGCTGTTCACCGTATTATTGGGCACTACATCGTCGGCCAGTCTCGGCCATAAAGCGTCCAGCTTACGGTTGTCCTCCGACCAATGGTCGTCGGCATAATATTTCAGCAAAGCCCGCTGCCCGTTATTGAGGAACGGCGCCGTCTGCGTCGGACTGATCATGAATGAAGAGCGGCCCGATCCCTGGAAAAAACAGGAAAAGTCGATACTCTTGTAACCCAACGAAAAGCCTACGCCGTACACGACCTCGGGGGCCGTCGGGAATCCGATCGGAACCATATCGTTGGAATCGATCACCTGGTCGTTGTTAATATCCTTGTATTTGATGTCTCCGGCCCCATACTGAATGCCGCTTACCGACGATACGGTCTGGACGGGAGAATTCTTCACATCTTCGTCGTCGATGAAAAGACGCTCGGCGATATATCCGTAAATCTGATTGATCTTTTGTCCCACATGCGAACGCCAGGGCGTATCGGAAAAATCGGCCTCTTCATATTTGGTATATTTCCCGATCGCATACGTATAGTTGAACATCGCCGTAAGCCAGAAATCGGGATTAAAGGACTTGTTGAAATTCACCGAGACTTCGAAACCCTCGGAATGCGCCTCGCCGACATTGGAGGTCGGCGTATATCCCAGCCCCATGGTGCTCGGTATGTCGGCCCGCGTCTGAAGGATGTTCCTCCGCTTGTCAAAAAAGTAATCCGCCTGAATGTCCAATGCGTTCCAAAGTCCGAGCTCTATGCCGAAATCCGCCTTCCGGGCAATCTCCCACGTAATATCGGGATCCGCATAGCGGTTGATGGCGATTCCGGGACGCGAATAGGTCAGATCCGTTCCGAATGTGTACCCGCCGGCCTTCATGTTTATATTCGACAAATAGAAAAACCGGTCTTTGAGATTTCCGATCTGGTCGTTTCCGACAAGTCCGTAAGTCGCTTTCAGTTTCAGTTTGGTCAGCACTTTTTTCACCGGCTGCATGAATTTCTCGTTGGAAACCATCCAGCCGAGACCGATCGACGGGAAAAATCCGAACCGATGGCTCTTTGCGAATCGTTCGGATCCGTTATAGCCGAAATTGCCCTCGACGAAATAGCGGGAATCGTAACCGTAAGCGAGTCGCCCGGACAGCGAAATATTCCGGTTCGGCAACGACTCGTACAACGACCACACCTCCGTAGTCGTGGCATTCCGGATCGTACCGACCAACATTGCCGTAATATTGTGTTTCTCCGCGATCGTCTTGGTGTAATTGGCGCGAAGTTCCCCGTACAAGGTCGAAGTCACGTATTTGTTTCCACCGTTAAAATCGAGGTATTCGGTTCCGTCGTCGGGATTGAGCGACTGCAAGCGGTATTCGTCATTGGGCAGCCCGGCGACGGGGGCGTAATAAAACGGCACGAATCCACGCTGCAAATCATAGTACGAGTCCCGCTTCAGATTGAAAATTCCCGACAACACCAATCCCTCCAGCGCATTCTCGAACGTATGCGTCAATTCGACCTGGCTCGTCATCATCGAAGACGAACTTTTCTTGAATCCGCTCACCATTTCAGCATACGGATTCGTATAGACGAGTTTGCCGTCCTGGGTCTGATTTCCGAAAAGGGTATGCGTCGTATGGGTGTGCTCCTCATCCGGCTCATAAAAAGGAAGAAACATGACCGGAGTGGCATTACGCGCCGCGCTGAACATTTCGCTACCCTCCTTTTTGGGTCCCGTACGCTCATCGAACGTCCCGTAGAAGCGGATGACCGCCTTGGTCCTGCGCGTCAGTTTGATGTCGACATTCGAGCGCAGCTGAAACCTGTTCAGCTTGATATTGTTATCGAAATTATTCCGGCTGTCCTCCTTCAAAATACCCTGATCCCTCAAAAAATTGGCGGACAGATAATATTGTACGGCCTTACCGCCTCCGGTAATATTCATGCTGTAACGCTGATTGATGGTAAAATCCTTCATCATGTAATCGTACCAATCGACAGACGGATAAAGCACCGAATTTCTTTTAAGCTGCGTATTCATTATCTTCGCGGTAGAATAGGGCATCATCTTTTCCGCGCCCCATCTTGTCCTCACAGCCTCGTTGTGCAGTTTCATATAGGTAACCGGATCGGCCAGTTCCACGAGGCTCGTGTTCATGGAGGTCGAGATCTCGGCCCGGACCGAAAGCCGCACGCTCTCTTCCACACCGCGCTTGGTTGTCACCAGAATAACTCCGTTCGCACCGCGTGCACCGTACAGAGCCGCAGCGCTGGCATCTTTCATGACCGAAAAACTTCCGATGTCGTCCACATTGAGACGGGCCAGATCGGAGGAACTCATTTCGATTCCGTCGATCAAAATCAACGGGTCTTTTTTACCGGCGCCGAACGAAGTCACTCCGCGAATGAAAAATTCGGCGTCGTCGAGTCCCGGCTCGCCCGAACGCTGGTACGCAATCACACCTGCCAACTGACCGGCAAATGCACTCGTAAGGTTGCTGGCCGGAATACGCAGTTTCCCGGGATCGACGGTCGACACGGATGCGATCACGCTCTCCTTCTTCTGCGTTCCGAAAGCCACAACCACAACATTTTCAATTTCCTGCGAATCGGGCTGGAGCACCACGGCAAACCGGTCGGCCTCCTTCGCTTTGATCTCTTGGGTTTTATAACCCACATAAGAATATACGACGATATCTTCGGTATTCACCGTCAGTTCGTATTTACCCTCCGAATCCGTGGTAACGCCCTTGGTGGTACCTTTTATCGTAATGGTGACGCCCACCAGCGAAAAACCGTCGGGATCGACTACCCTGCCGGTCAGTTTCATCGATTTCGAACCCTGTGCGGAAGCCGACAAGGCGAACAACAAAGAGAGACAAAGGACCCGGAAGGCCGCTGTTATTGGCTTTCTTTTCATGGATTTATGTTTTAAAAATCGAATTAATCGTTCATCGAATGGGCATCCATTCCATGAACTGCATTCATCGTATCCTCCTGGCTGAGGTAAATGAGTATGCCGCGGCGCACTCTTTTGAAATAGGAAAAATTGCTGTCGTAATTGTCAAAGTTCATGACAATGGCATTGATGTATTCGCGCGCCTTGGCCGGATTTTTCCGCTCCAGCATTTTCAGCAATTCATAATCATAAATGCCGTCCCTCATCGCTTCAAGCCGGATCGAAGAGTATAGTTTGCGGTATCCCGGATAGGTTATGTTGGCATCGCCGGCCGGAAGTTTACCACGGTCGCGCGAAGCGTCGGACGTCAGCGGGTCGCTGCCCCAGAAATTCAGTCCCCAGTGAAGATAGCCGACAAGACCGTATTTGTAATTGATCCAATGCAGAATACGGGTTTGTACGAGCGGCTGTTCCAGGAAACGGTTGGCATAATTCCCCCGGGGACCTACACAGGTGTAGAACCAGATTTCTTTCCCCTGTTTTTTGAGATCCTGGTAGAATTTCCAGTCCCGGTGTATCACGTCCAGCACCGGAACCCACACGTCGATCGTTCCGGCAAGCTCCTTGGAAGTAAGCACAGCGTCGAAGACAGGAACCCCCGGCAGGTGTTTTTTCACATATTCGCTGATTGCCCCGTACGACGGCGCATTCCGTGCCGTCGGCTCGTCGGCAATATGCTGCATGTAGCGGCTATACCACCCTTTCTCTTCGAGATGGGCTTTCAGCGCGGGCAGATACTGATCCAGATAGTTCTTCGTCCGGGGGTCCGTGATGGGCAGAATCACCCGGCGCAGTCCGTTTTCCACCTTATTGGGAGCGGCCGTCCCTTTGTATTTCCGGGTTTCCTCGTTGTCCGGAAGCAGAATCTCGACATGGAACGGTTCGTCCCAGGCGCCGGAGCGCCAGGCGAGATGCCCGCCTTCGATTCTCTTCAGAGGGGTCTCTCCCGCCGCATCGAAAAGCTCCACTTCCCGGTCGAACCGGCTGAAGTCGAAGGTATATTTACCGTCATCGCAGGTCGCCAGCACATGCCAGGAAGGATATATCCGATGAACGTTCTGTTTGTGCGAAACCATCATTTGAGCATGGACGCCGACCAGTTCCCAATATAAGTCGCTGTACAGTTCGACCGGAGCCATTCCGTTGAGATAGCTCAATGTCACCGGCGAGGTGTGTGCGGACCAGTTGCTCACCAGAAGCGAAGTCTCCCCGATCGTAACGGGAAAAACCCGCACATAAAACTCTTTGCTCCACGACTGTTTTTTCCGGTCGACCTGTCCTTCTATGACAAGCTTGCCCTTATAAAGGCCCGGTTCCGTATTCCTGGCAATCGGAACGGTGACCCACACCGGCTGCACATCGTTCACCTCCATATCCATTTCGACATCCGTCAGAATCGGATCGGGGAAATAATCCGACGGGGTACGCAGCAGATCCTTGGACGTCGGCTGATACTTCCGGCCGGCCCTTACATATCCGACCCAACCGGTCTGTGCTCCCTCGATCTTTCCGGCTTCTCCGGCAACAGATTCCACATAAGCCCGCATCTCTTTCACCTCCCGGTTGGACTTGATGACCACCTGAAGCGTCGCATATTCGCCCCTGGCGACTGCAAGGGTATCGATTTCATCCACGAAATAGCGCCGGTCCTTGAACACTTTATCCAATGCGTCCACCTGATAAAGATAGAGCACAGGATCTTTCGCGTGCAGGGCTGTCAGACAGCAGAACACGCCGCAAAAAATTAGAATAAGTTTTCTCATACGGTTAATTTTAGATTGGTTAGTGGTTCACTGTTATTCAAAAAAGCCGGTTGTCGGCCTTTGCCGTAAGCGCATGAATCAGGGGTTTGTAAAAATCCAGGGCCGTATCCGAAGCATATTCTCCGCGTTCAACCAATCCCAGAAACTCCTTTCCTCTCCGAAGCGCCGTTTCATCTTTTTGTACGGCAGTCCATCCATCGGCCAGTTCGCGGGCTTTCGCCTCATCTCCGGCTATATGCCAGGCCGCGGATTGCAGAAGCTGGTATTCCGGAGTATTTACATGCGAACCGACAAGACGCTGTAAGAAATGCTCCCGTTGCCCTTTCAGCCCCTCCCGTTCCGCGGCAACGAACGACAGCCAGTCCTCGAGTCTCGTGTCGATCACCTCGTCATACGGCTTGCCGACGCCGAGATTCCGCGGCCACAATTTCGCCTCTTCAATTTTATCCAAGGCCGCTTTAGGCTGCTTTTTCAGCATTTTATCCACCGCCAGCATCAACTTGATATGTTTTTGCAGGTTGATTCCGTCCTTTGCGCCCTCGAACGGAAGGATGCGGGTTTTCGCAAGGACCCGTTCGGCTGCGCCATACTCTTCATTGCAAATCAAGGCTCTCACCAAAAGCGTTTCCGTCGGGAAATGGTTCCGCTTCCGCCGGCTGAACTCTTCGATCACGGACAACGCTTTCCGATTTTCCGAATGCCGCATGTAAAACCGGGTGAGCGCATGTGCATAGCGCCACTCCGAGCTGTCGAGCGCCACGGCCTGCTTGTAATCCGCCTCCTGCAGCGTCTTGTCGGGTTCGAGACTCGCCCTCGTTATGTAAAACGGCGCGAAATCGGGTTCCCGGCCTTGTTTTCGCAACAACATCAAAGCCTCGGCATCGTTATTCCGGGAATAGTGGACAAGCGCCAGCAAATAGGCGCTCCGCCAGTTTCCGCTCTCCCTCATCGCCCATTCGAATACCGGCACGCTCTCCTCGCGAAAAGGGAACACAAACGACACATCGGAAACATCCGCTTTTTCCAACAGGTCCCGATCCTGCGACAGGTATGCGCTCCAATACGCGGTTTCCGCATCGCCCGGCGACAGCGACAACACTTTTTCCGCCCGGCCGACCTGCCCGATCGAATAATACCAGATCGCCAGCTCCAAATAATTTTGCACAGCCATCTCATTTCGGATCAGCGACTGAAAGGCGGTCCGGTTTTTCTCATCCGGGTCGGCCCAGTAGCGTTCAAAGCGCACGAAGTCATTGAGCGGATCGCAGTTTTCGATCGTCGAGAGCACGGCGTCGGCGTCTTCCGAGAGGCAATCGGACGCCATATACAACATTTTCAGACCTTCAATGTTATAGGCATTCCCGATCAAACTCTTTCGGGCATACTGAACGCCCTCTGCATATTGTCCGTCTCTGACATACAATTTGGCCAACTGCGTACAGGCCGCACTACGATATTCATTCGTAAGTGCCGCGACTTCGAATCCGTCTATCGCATCGTCAGTCCGGCCGAGCCTCATCGCCGCACATCCCATCAGGTAATTGGCCTCTGCATCGTACGTATCGACGGCAAGCGCCCGCATCGAACAATCGAAAGCTCCCTGACAGTCGTTCCGGTTAAGCAGCAGGGCGGACATCAGATTGAGTCCCGGCACATAGCACGGATCATACCCGATACTTTTCCGGGCAAAAGGTTCGGCGTCGGCATAATTACGAAGCCATACGAGATACTGCCCCCGCACCCATTGTCCGTAAGCCGTTTCCCAATTGAAATCCCCGGGGGCGACCATCGGACGGGAGAGCGTCTTGTCTCTGCCCGTCCACAACTCCACCCCGGAAGCCATCACCCGCCCCAGAGAGTCCGGAAAGACCCGCACTTCCATCCGGAAGGGTTTTCCGGGAGACCAGTCGGCCCTCCGCTCCGCAATCACTCTTCCCGATTTGTCATATACTTGCAATACGACGGATTCGCGGCGAAGCGGAGAGACGGTTATCTCCGTACCCGATTCCGTCTCCTTCAGATTGACGACGCCTTTCAACGTCACGTCGGCCGCCCCTTCCGTCCCGTGATACGGAAACCAATATTCCGTCCACATATCGGTTCCATAAGGGGCGAAACCGGTCTGTTTGTAAGGAGTCAGAACGCTCGTAACCATATTTTGATTGAACAGACGACCGCTTTGGAGCTCCACGTACTGCCCCGCATTATCCGTAAGCAATTCCTCCCAGATGTCACCCTGATCCGACAATGCCCAACTGAACATCTTCCGTCCCAGCTTGTCGTCCCGCTCGCTGTAATGCATCATCCCGAAATTCCGGTCGGCCCACCATGTTCCGAAATATTTGTCGCGCGTACCAACGATGTGATACGATTTAGACCACAGAAAATTATTCTCGCGCCATTTCGAAAGATCCTTGCCGTACTCCCTGTCATAGGGCCAATCGTGAATAGTGCCGTCGTGCCGCACGACCATTGTTCCGGGATAAACGAATTCCAGATCGTCCGTCGCCGAAACGCCCGAATTGGCCCAACTGTAATAAGGCTGCGAAACGCCCGAGTTATTATGCCACACGGAATTCGTCTCAAACCACATTCCATCGGCCGGCAGCCGAATATCGACACTCCAGGTCGTCCGCGTCAGCAAATCGAGCATCCGGATGATACAGCTCGCACTGCCGTCCGCATTTTCGCGGGTCAGATAATCCACGGGATACGAAGTCGTAGGGCTGTGTCCCACCACTCCGTAATTAAACTCGATACCTCCGCTCGTCCAGGGACCGCGCAGGGAAATATCGCGGAACTTGACTACGTCGTTGTCATAAATATACGCGAGACCCGTCGTTTTGTCCGTAGCGCCCCACACTTTGCCTCCGATTTCCGGCATAATGGTGACAGCCACATAATCATTCTCCAGCACCACGACATTCCATGCTCTGTCTTCCGCCCGGTCCGTGAATCCGTCATACCGAAAATACGGATATATCTTTCCCCGTACAGCTATCGGATTAGGGTCTGAAAAAGGATATGTTTTATACACCGTGCGTTTCTCCCTCACCGTGGCCCGCTGCCCTCCTTCTGCGACTGCGGCAGAAGGCTGCACAAGAATATAAAAAAGGAAAATCAGGATAACGTGTTTCATGACATTGTCGTTATGATTATGGCAAGTCGTTTCCGGCTATTTTGCCATCTGCGGGACCATGTAGTTTTTATCTATTTCCATCATATAGGCTCCATCCCTGTATCGGAACATGACGTTGCTGATGAACATGTTCCGCGGATGTATTTTCTCTTTGCTGTTGTGCGCATGGAACACGATACGCAACCGCCCCGTTTTATCTTTGAACATGGCGCTGTGTCCCACGCCCACCAGGTCCCCGGGGAACTGCAATAACGGATTATGATCGTATTTGGTCCACGGGCCGGCAGGAGAGTCGGCCGTCGCGCATCCGACGCCATAATTGGGGCTTTCGTAGCTATTTGCCGAGTAGGTCATGTAATAAATACCATTATGTTTTATCACGAAACAGCCTTCGTTCACCCGCGGCCATACAGTCTCCCATTCCTGGGAAACATGGATACATTTCTGCATTGTCCCGGGTTTAATCCGGAGCAAATCGTTTTCGAGTTCACACACCCAGATATTGAGACCGTCGTTAAAACGGTCGAAATACATGTATTTCCGGCCGTCGTCATCGATGAAAAGAGTGTTGTCGATACACTTCTCCCCTTCGATCATCGGTTTCCTTTCCTTCTGCACGAATGGTCCCAAAGGCGAATCGGACACTGCGACACAGATATGCGATTGCGCGGAGAAAAACATATAGAATGCTCCGTCTATACAATAAACCTCCGGAGCCCAGAACCAGCGGTCTCCGTATACGTCGTCCTTATGCAAGGCCAGGCCTTCGGCGGCCCGGCCGGAAGCCTTGCGCCAGGTTTGCAGATCGTCGGATTCGAAAACGGCGATTCCATTTTCAGCCTTTGTCCCGTAAGCGTAATACGTACCGTCATGCAACAGAATAAAAGGATCGGCCAAAGGTACATTCACCATCGAACGTTCTTTCTGTGATTCCGAGCCCGACTTTTTCTGTCCGGAAGTTCTCAAACCACATCCGTTCAATAACATCAAAGTCGTCAATACAAAAATTGCTGATTTCATTTTCATTCGAATTCCGTTTTTAAGGTTATAGCAAATGTAAGGGAACCCCGATCCTTTTCGGGAAAGTATCTCGCCAAAAAATACGACAGTCCGGCACCTGTCGCGCAAAGCCATTACACAATGATTACAAGATAGTTACACAAAATAAATGTAAGTTTGTAGCATAATTTGACCGGAATACGTCATTAATAACGAAGCGGAAGCGATGTAAAACGGTTTCTTGCAAAATCCGATTTAATTCCTATCTTTGCCTCACCGGTCGATCCACAGATGGGAACTTGTATCCGCCGGCACCGATTTTACCTCACAATCGTTATCTCAAACAATACCTCGAAAGTGATAAGCAGACCTTTATATCACGCTGCAAAACACCACCGGACGGTAAAATAGAAAAAACGCTAAATCTTCGTTACACACCCTATATGTCGGAATTATACGAACTTTTCAGTCAATATCCCCGCATCTCGACCGACACGCGCCGGATCGAACCGGACTCCATCTTCTTCGCCCTGCGGGGCGATACCTTCGACGGCAACCGTTTCGTCGCCGAAGCGCTCGAAAAAGGCGCGGCCTACGCCGTCTCCGACGATCCGCAGGTCGCCGCTTCCGATGAGCGGCAGCGTATCCTGCTCGTCGACGACACACTGAAAGCCCTTCAGGAGTTGGCCCGGGAACACCGCCGGGCGCTCGGAATCCCGATCCTCGCCATCTCGGGCAGCAACGGCAAAACCACCACGAAAGAACTCGTCAGCCGCGTGCTGGCCGAGCGGTTCGAGGTCTACGCCACCCGCGGCAACCTCAACAACCACATCGGCGTGCCGCTGACGTTGCTCGCCATGACCCGCGACACGGAGTTCGGCGTGGTGGAGATGGGCGCGAGCGCCTGCGGCGAACTGGCCCTGCTGGCATCGGTCGCCGAGCCGAACTACGGCATCCTGACCAACATCGGCCTGGCGCACCTCGAAGGCTTCGGGGGACCCGAAGGGGTTCGCCGCGGCAAGGGCGAACTGTTCGACTTCCTCGCGGCGAACGGAGGCCACGCCTTCGTCCCGGCCGACGACGAAATACTGACGAACATGGCCTCCGAGCGTGATCCGCTGGCCGCGGAATATTACTCCGTATCGCTGGCCGACGGCATCGAGAACCACCTGGACGGCAGCTACAACCGGTTCAACATCGCGGCCGCCGTCGCCGTGGGTCGCTATTTCGACGTTCCCGACGAACGCATCCGCCACGCCATCGCCGGCTATGTCCCCGACAACAACCGCTCGCAGCGTATCGGGACGCCGCGCAACACGCTCGTCGCCGACTGCTACAACGCCAACCCGTCGAGCATGCGGGCTTCGGTCGGGAATTTTCTCGCCGAGCCGCTCGAAGAACGCCAGCGCCGGGTGCTGATCCTGGGCGACATGCTCGAACTGGGCGACTGGTCCGGACGCGAACACGCCGCGATCATCGCGATGGCCGCGCAGGCCCCCGGAGCGGAACTGCTGCTCGTAGGCCCGGAATTCGCCAGAGCCTACGACGGACTCGCAGAAAAGCCCGCGAACGTCACACTCTGCCCCACGCGCGACGACCTGATCTCGCTGCTGAAAGTATCCCCCGTGGAAAACTCCCTCGTGCTGGTCAAAGGCTCGCACGGCATGGGGCTGGAACAGGCGCTGGAGATGCTCTGACCGCTGCCGGAAACCGACCCGAAAACAACCGGAATAACCCCGACCCAAAATAAACCGACCCATGAAAAAACTACTCGTTATCCTTCCCCTGCTGGCACTGCTCTCCTGCACCGGCGTCCCCTCGCAGACCGTTCTCTCGCATTTCGACTGGACCGAACCCGCCGATCCGCAGGGAGAGCAACCCGAAACCTGGAACGGAGTCGAAAAACCGCTCGTCACGTTCGGCTCGACGGACATCCGCTATCCCCGCGCGACACCCTACGCAGATGCCGTGACGGACCAAACGGCCCTCACGGGCTGGCGCGGCGAAAAGGTCTCGGCCCAGGCTGTCGTCTCTACTCCTGAAGCCATCGACGGCCTGACCTGCACCGTGGGCGACTTCGTCGCGGACAACGGAGTCAAACTCGCCGGCATCGCCCGAGCGCGTTTCGTCAAATACGTCGTCAGCGACCGTTTCCTGCCCGACCAACCCTGCGGCGCACGGCCGGAGAACAACCCGGCCCACCTCGAAGCAGACCTGCTCGACGAGGCGGCTTCACTCGACGTGCGCGCCCGGTCGACCCGTCCCGTCTGGATCACGGTCGACATCCCGCGCGACGCCGCCCCCGGCCGCTATACGGCTCCGGTTGCGGTAAAGGGCAAAGGCATCGACAAAACGCTGACGCTGTGCCTGAACGTCACCGGCCGCACCCTGCCCGCGCCCTCGGAGTGGACCTACCACCTCGACCTGTGGCAGCATCCGGCGGCCGTGGCCCGTGCCGAAGGGGTAGAGGTCTGGAGCGACGAGCATTTCGAACGGATGCGGCCGACGATGCGGCAGCTCGCAGACGCCGGGCAGAAAGTCATCACGGCAACGCTCAACAAGGATCCCTGGAACAACCAGTGCTACGACGCCTACGCCGACATGATCGTCTGGACGCGCCTGGCCGACGGCACGTGGGAGTATGACTTCACGGTCTTCGACCGCTGGGTGCAGTTCATGCTCGACCTGGGCATCGGCAAGTACATCAACTGCTACTCGATGCTGCCGTGGAACAACATGCTCCACTACAAGGATGCCGTGACGGGCGAATTCGTCGACGTCAAGGCCGATCCGGACACGCCGGCCTTCCGCGAAATGTGGGGTCCGTTCCTGCCGGCCTTCGTCGGCCACCTCCGCGAAAAGGGGTGGCTCGGCATCACCAACATCGCCATGGACGAGCGCTCGCCCGAGGTGATGGCCGCCGCGACGGCCCTGCTGAAGGAGGTCGCACCCGAACTGGGCATCGCGCTGGCCGACAACCACAAGATCTTCAAGCAGTATCCCTACATCAAGGACATGTGCGCCAGCATCTTCGGCCCCATCGAACAGACGGACATCGTCCAGCGCCGCAGCCAGGGGCTGACGACCACCTTCTACGTCTGCTGCTCGTCGGGGTTCCCGAACACCTACACCTCGTCGGAACCGGCCGAGGCGACCTATTTGAGCTGGTACGCCGCCGCGGAGGATTACGACGGATTCCTGCGCTGGGCCTACAACTCGTGGGTCGAAGACCCGATCCGCGACTCCCGGTTCCGGAAATGGGCTGCCGGCGACACCTACATCGTCTACCCCGAAGGCCGCTCGTCGATCCGCTTCGAACGGCTGATCGAAGGCATTCAGGACTGGGAGAAAATCCGCATCCTCCAGGCGGAATCCGCCGGCGACGCCGCCAAACAGCAAACCCTCCTCGACCTGCTGGAACCGTTCCGTTCGCCGATCCCCTTCGACGGCTGGGAACAGACCCTTCGCGACGCCCGCGCGACGCTGAACACGCTCTGACCCGCCGCTGACGCCCGACCCGGATTCCGCCAAAGCCGCCACGGCATTTACCGGCAATCCGCAAACACACTGCTTCCATACGAAAAACGAGCGATGCCGCGGCATCGCTCGTTTCGTTTCAATGTTTCAGCACCCGTCCGGGCGGCAGGTCGATATGAGGAGGCTCGGCCAGCGTCTTTCCCCGGTTGTAGGTCTGATCGTCGGGAAGCCCCCTGCGGCCGGTTCCCTCCTGCATCAGGGCTTTCAGCTCGCCGAGGTGGTAGCGGTAAATATCGCGCGGCAGCGCGCCATGCTTCCGGCACAGCGAAGCCGCCATGCCCACCACTTCGCCCATCATGCCGGTCGTCCGCATCACGCGCACGGTTCCCAGCGCCACGTGCGTCACGCTGATATTCCGGCCCGCCATGAAGAGGTTGTCGACGTTACGCGAGTAGAAGCAGCGGTAGGGAATCGGATAGGGGTGAATCGGAATCTGCACCGAAATGGCCTTGAACTCGCCCCCGGGGAAATGACGGCCGTTGACCGAATCGGGGTAGTGCAGATCGATGCTCCACGACGTCGCGGCCGTGCCGTCCTCGTGAAAAACATAGCGGCGGATGTCGTCCTCCTTGAGCACGTAATCGCCGATCAGGCGGCGCGATTCGCGTTTCCCGGCGACATAGGCCACCCATTCGAGCCGGCGGCCGCGGAACTCGTCGTTGGCTTTGAGGTCGTTTTTCAGGTAGCTCCAGTTCGAGTAGACCGCCAGCAAGCCGTAGTCACGGATGCGCTCGAAGTCGTCCACCTGGTTCCGGAACATCCCGGTCTCCCAGGTCCACTGTCCGCGGATCACGCGTTCGCAGCTCTCGTCGCTGAATTTCAGTCCGTATTCGAAGCGGGGGAACTTCGCGCTCCCCGGCTCCTCCACCGAGTACCACTGCACCGAAGCGCCCATCGTCATGCTGTCCTGCCGTTCCGGGGCTTCCAGCTCCCCGAACTGCGCCCGGGATTCGCGCCCCATCAGGTAATCGGCCCCGGCCAGATAGCCCACCGCACCGTCGCCCGTGCAGTCGGCGTACACCGGAGCGCGGAACACCACGCGCTCGCCGGTCTCGACCTGCTGCGCCACGATCTCCGTAATGCGCCGTCCCTCCATCGAGACCCCGTTGGCACGGTAGCCCAGGAAAAGCGTCACGTTCGGCTCGTTCTTCACGAAATCCAGCTTCCGCTCGTCCTGGTAATAGTCGGGCGTCCCGGCGTTCATACCCTTCGGCGAGGCGAACTCCCGGACCATGTTCCCCAACTCGGGATAAGGACCGACCCCGAGGCGGCCGCCCAGCAGCACACGCACCTCCGAGCTGTTGTTGCCACCCAGCACCGGGCGGTCGTTGAGCAGCGCCACGCGGCATCCCAGCCGCGCCGCCGAAACCGCCGCGCACATTCCGGCCAGGCCGCCGCCGACCACCACCAGGTCGTATTCACCCGCATCGCGCGGCTCGGCAGGCCGGTTCGACAGCCGGTCGCGGAACGCGGCCAGCTCCCCGGCTTCCGCGGGCGGTTCGCGCCGCTCCGTCGAGAAGTAGAGCGCATCGCAACGGCCGTCGAATCCCGTCAGGTCGTGCAGGGCGATCTCAGCCTCGGTTTTGCGCACGGCGACCTTCCCGGCGTACTGCCACTGCCAGCAGTCGCCGCGCCCGCCCAGCTCCGCGGCCAGGCGGCGGCCATTCACCGAAACGAAAAACCGCCCGGGACCTTCGCCCGCATACCACGGCGAAGTCCAGTTATAGGTCCTCACGTAAACGTGGTAGACGCCGCGTTCGGGAAACCCGACCGACGCCACCGCATCGCCGACGGGACGGCCCAGGCCGTGCGCCAGCAGATAGGGCGAACCCATCCTGTCCATGAACTGCTGGTCGACGACCCAGCCCCCTTTCCGTCCGAACGCCTCGGCCTCCACCAGCAGTTCGGCGGCACGTACCCCGGTCAGCGAACAGAGTCCCAGCAATAAAATCCAAAATTTTTCTTTCATACTCTTTTTACCTATTTATAACCGATTTGAAATTTCGTTTCGACAACCAATATCGGCATTCCGAACGGCATATACAACACCCAGAGGGCAAAAAATCGTCGGGAACGGTTGCGGGAACGCTCCCGACGATTTTTTCGGCAAAACGCTTGTTTTTTGTTTTCGGGTTTCCTTATCTTTAGTATTGCGAAACCAAGACTTAAAACAAATCAACCATTTAATTCAAAGCATTTTACACCATTCCGAACACCCGGAGGTTCCGGATCGGAAAAATTGCAGGAATAAACCCTCTACAACCTTAAATCCATGAAGCAAACTCTACGATTCACCCGGGCAGTCTGCCTCGTCTGCCTGCTCCTTGCGGCAGCGGCCGCACATGCCCAGCCGCGCACGGTCTCCGGCACGGTCGCCGACAAACAGACGGGCGAACCCATGCTCGGCGTCAGCGTTGTCCTGAAAGGCTCCACGCTCGGCACGACGACCGACAGCAAAGGCGCCTTCCAACTCAAACTCCCCGCGCAGCAGGGCACGCTGCTCTTTTCGTTCCTGGGGTACAAACCCCTCGAAGTCCCGACGGGCGGTAACAAGGACGTATTCGACGTCCGGCTCGACAAGGAGACCCTCGACATCGAACAGGTGGTCGTGGTCGGCTACGGCGTACAGAAGAAGGTCAACCTCACGGGCGCCATCTCCACCATGGAGGGCGACGACATCTCCCGGCGTCCGGTCATGCTGGCCTCGTCGGCCCTGCAAGGGCTTTCGGCGGGCGTCACCGTCACCCAATCCTCGGGCCAGCCCGGCTCCGACGGCTCGACGATCCGCATCCGCGGCGTGGGCACGCTCAACAACTCCGACGCACTGGTGCTGGTCGACGGCGTGGAGGGCAAGCTCGACGGCGTGAACCCCAACGACATCGAGTCGATCTCGGTGCTCAAGGACGCCGCTTCGGCCGCCATCTACGGCTCGCGCGCGGCCAACGGCGTGATCCTCGTCACCACGAAGATCGGCACACAAGAGAAGTTGAGCGTCAACTACAACGGCTACGCCGGATTCCAGCGGTTCACCACCCTGCCGGAGTTCGTCAACGGATACACCTATATGAAGGCCATGAACGACGCCTATGCCAACCTGGACATGACGCCGCTCTACTCCGACACCTACCTGCGCGACTACCTGCGCTACAAGCGCATGGACCCCGACAACTACCCCGACACCGACTGGCAGAAGGAGGTCTACACCGGTTCGGGCTTCACCCAGAGCCACCACGTCAGCGTCAGCGGCGGCAAGCGGGTCAATGTGCTGGCGTCGTTCGGTTATCAGGACCAGGACGGTCTGCTGCCGCACTTCTCGTCGGACCGCTATTCGTTCCGCCTGAACGCCAAAATGAACATCACCAAGGCCATCGAGGCCTCGATGCTCGTCGACGGACGGCGCGCCGACATCAACTCCCCGACCGGCTCCGCGGCGGTCAAGAGCAGCGTCAACCGCATTCCGAACATCTATCCGGCGCGCTTGAGCGACGGCCGCTGGGGCACGGGACTCAACGGCAACAACCCGCTGGCGCTGGTCACCGAAGGCGGCATGAACAACGGCGTCTACTATAACCTCCGCGCCAGTTTCCAGGTGACCGTCAGGCCGTTCGACGGCGCGAGCGTCGAATTCAACTTCACGCCCAAATATTCCAACTCCCACGTCCGCAAGTTCAACAAGGCCATCGAGACCTTCGAACCCGGCCGCGAGACCCCGGCCTACACCTCCCCGGCCAAGAGCAGCCTGAACGAAAGCGACAGCAAGACCACCGAGAACCTGCTACGCGTGATCGCCCGCTACAACAAGACCTTCGGCAGCCACGAGATCGGCGTCCTGGCCGGTTACGAGCAGATCGCCAGCAAGACCCGCGACATGGGGACCCGCCGCGAAGGCTTCCCGCTCACCAACTACCCCGAGATGAACGCCGGTTCGACCGAGAACATGAGCAACTCGGGCGGCGCGAGCGAATGGGCGCTGCTGTCGTGGTTCGGACGCATCAACTACGCCTACAAATCGCGCTACCTGTTCGAAGCCAACGTCCGCGTCGACGGCTCGTCGCGTTTCGCCCGCGGCCACCGTTTCGGCACGTTTCCCTCGGTATCGGTGGGCTGGCGCCTCTCGGAAGAGGAGTTCCTCAAAGAGGTGCGGTGGATTTCGAACCTCAAGCTGCGCGCCTCGTGGGGCCAGTTGGGCAACCAGCAGATCGGAACCTACCCCGCCTACACCACCATCACGCTCGGCCCGAGCTTCATCTTCGGCGGCAAACCGGCCGACGGCGGCGTGCAGAAATCCTACGCCAACGCAGGCATCACGTGGGAGACCACCGAGACGACCGACGTGGGTCTCGACGTGGCGCTGTTCGGCAACAAGCTGAGCGCGACGTTCGACTTCTACAACCGCAAGACCAGGGACATCCTGCTCACCCTGCCGCTCCCCGGCATCACGGGCATGAACGAACCCTACCAAAACGCCGGCGTGGTGCAGAACCGCGGCTGGGACCTCGAACTCAAACACACCAACACGGTGGGCAAATTCAGCTACCAGATCGGTTTCACCCTCTCCGACGTCCACAACAAAATCCTCGACCTGAAAGGCGCCGGGCCGATCATCAGCGGCTACAACCTCAAGGCCGAAGGCTACCCCATCAACTCGATCTACGGTTACAAGGCGCTGGGACTGTTCCGCACCGAGGAGCAGCTGGCCGAAAGCCCCAAACAGACCTTCAGTTCCTACGATTTGGGCGACATCCGCTACGCCGACCTCAGCGACGCGGGAGCGGCCAACACCATCGACCGCGAGGACCGCACGGTGATCGGCAACCAGATTCCGCGCTTCGTCTACGGCCTGAACATCAGCGCGCAGTGGCGCAATTTCGACCTCTCGGTGCTGATCCAGGGCGTCGGCAAGAAGGACGTGATCTACACGGGCGACGTGGTCTGGGCGCTCTACAACGCCGGCAAGATGCAGACCTGGCAGACCGACTACTGGTCGAAGGAGAACCCCGACGCCTCCTACCCGCGCCCGATCGCGGCATCGTCGCACAACAACTTCCAGAATTCGAGTTTCTGGGTCTACGACGCGGCTTACCTGCGCCTGAAGAACCTCCAGGTGGGCTACACTCTCCCGACACGCCTCACGCGCAAAATATGGATCGACAAACTGCGCGTCTATTTCACGGGCGACAACCTGCTGACCTGGGACAAAATGCCCAAGGGCTGGGACCCCGAGACCCCCAGCGGCGACGCCGAGATCTACCCCATCGCCCAGACCTTCGTCTTCGGAATCCAACTTACCTTCTAACCTGAAAACGCCATGAAACTCAAATACAGCCTCATCCTGCTGGCCTCCGCGGCGTTCGCCTCGTGCCAGGACTTTCTGGACCGCTATCCGCTGGAGGAACCTGCCAGCTCGGAGTTCTACTCCAACGAAGACGAGCTGACGCTGGCCGTCAACGGCGCCTACCGCAGTCTCTACTGGCTCTCGAACGACGACGTTCCCTACCAGCTCTTCATCGACGGCGCCACCGACATCGTCTACATCCGCGGAACCTACGCCAACATGACCGACATGCGCCGGGGCGAAGGCTCGGCCGAAACGGCTACCTTCAAAACCATCTGGGACACCTTCTACGGCTACATCGCCCGCTGCAACAACCTGCTCGACAACATGCACAACGCCCGGGGGCGGGTCAGCGAGACGTTCTACAACCGCATCGAGGCCCAGGCCCGGTTCCTGCGCGCCTACAACTACTTCTACCTCGTCAACCTTTACGGCGACGTGCCCTTCGCCGAGCACGTGCTCGACTGGCAGCAGCCGCGACTGCCGAAGAGCCCGAAGGCGGAGATCGTCGCGCGCCTCTACGCCGACCTCGACTTCGCCAAGGACCACCTGCCCGCCAAGTGGACGGGCAACGACGCAGGGCGCGCCACACGCGGCGCGGCATTCGGTCTGAAAGCCCGCATCGCCCTCTACGCCAACGACTACGAGACCGCCGCCGCGGCCGCCGATTCGGTCATCCAATCCAAGGCCTACGAAATCTACCCCAGCTACGAAAAACTCTTCCGCCACAGCGGCGCCGGCTCGTCCGAAGCGATGCTCTACATGCCGTTCCTGCTGGGCACGCAGACCAACCAGATTCCCAAATACGTCGGAACCCGCCTGGCCAACTGCTACTCGATCATCGTCCCCACACAGGTCCTCGTCGACATGTACCAGTGCACCGACGGCCGACGCATCGACCGGTCGCTGGCATACGACCCGAAGAAACCCTACGAAAACCGCGACCCGCGGCTGGGTTACTCGATACTCTACCCCGGCCAGTGGCATGCGGGCTATAAGTTCGAGGTGCACCCCGACTCGACCAAGACCAGCGCCGTGATCAACAGCGAGACCGTGCGCATCAACAATACCGAGGTGACCAACGCCTACGGCACGTTCACGGGCTACATCGAGAAGAAATATTACGACGAGTCGGACGTTCCGGGCAAGATCACACAGTGCGAACTCAACTTCATGCTGATGCGTTACGCCGAGGTACTGCTCACCTACGCCGAGGCCCGCATCGAACTCAACCGCATCGACCAGTCGGTGATCGACGCCATCAACGCCGTACGGCAGCGCAAGGACGTGATGATGCCCGCCGCGACGCTCTCCATGTCACGGGACGAACTGCGCGAACTGGTGCGCTACGAACGCACGATCGAGCTGGCGATGGAGGGCTTCCGCCTGCTGGACATCCGCCGCTGGAAGATCGTCGAGCACGTGCTTCCGGGCTACATGCTGGGCAAGCGGACCAAGGCCGACTGGTACACGCCTGTCGTTCCCGCCTTCAGCGACTACGGCAAACCCGAATATCCCGACGAGTCGATCTTCCAGAAACTCGGATTCGCCTCCTTCAACCGCGACATCCAGTACAGCTGGCCCATTCCCCAGGCCGAGATCGACCGCAACCCCCTGTTGAAAGACTAAAAATGAAAACCATGAAATCTATGAAAATCCGCAAACCGAACCTGCTGCTGTTCGCCGCGCTGACGCTGCTCTGTTTCTCATGCAGCGCCAACGACCACAAAGCGCAGCCCGTCACCCAGCCCTACGGCATGAAGGCGCTGCCCTACACCACGGCCGTCGAAGTCATATGGCCCGCCCAGGAGGGCACTTCACGCTACGAAGTGCAATACACGGAAGGCACGGACTTCACCGCCGCAACCGCCCGCGAAGTGACGGGCGAAAAACTGCTCGTCGAAGGGCTGAAACCCGACACCGAGTATTCGGTGCGCGTGCGGGCCGCCGCAGGCAGCGACTGGACCGACTGGAGCGTCACCAAGACGGTCACGACCTACAGCCTCGAAATCAGCGTCGGCACGTTCAACCTGCTGGGCGCGACCTACACCTTCAAAGGTTCTTGGGACGTACGCAAGGGTCCCGCCGGGAAACTCATCCTGAGCGATCAGTTCTTCCCCGACATCCTGGGCACGCAGGAGACCGCCAACGAACAGCAGATGAACGACATGATCGCCATGCTCCGGGAGCACTACGACTACCGCGCCGGAGAGCACGAAACCATGTCGGCGCACCTCGTCTTCTGGAAAAGGGAGCGGTTCGAACTCGTCGAGGCCGAGGATGTCGACATGATGGGCGACAACTACCCCGGCAAATACCTCACTTCGCGCTATGCCAACTACGTGCGGCTGCGCGAGAAGGCCACGGGCAACGAAATCCTCGTCTACGACATCCACCCGCGTGCGGGCGACGACGTCGAGACGCAGAAACTCCGCGAGATGACGGCCAAGGGACTTGCTACGGCGGCGCTGCGCAAGGCCCGCGAGACGAATCTTCCGGTCATCATCACGGGCGATATGAACAACTACCCCACGACGATGATCGAAGGTGTGGCGGGCACCCCACTGACCCTCACGAGCAAAGGGTTCCTCGACACCTACGCCATGACCGAAAACCGGACCAACGGCGACTTCAGCACCCACTGTTCGCAGGAGAACGTCGCCGAAAACGGGTCCCTGACCGTCGGCAGGAACGGCACGAAGCGCATCGACTACATCTACGCGTATCCTTATGAACGGGCGGCGGCTTCGGATTACGCCATCGTGATCGACTTCGCCGACGACACGCACACTTCGGCCCGCGTGCCGATGCCCTCGGACCACCTGCCCGTGCGCACGACGCTCCATTTCCGTTACTAACCCCCAAAACGATCCGACAATGAAAAAGATATTCCGCCATCCGGCCTGCCTCGCGGCTTTCGCCGCCCTCGCGTGCCTGGGCTGGTCGTGCGACGACCAGCCGGAGGAGCTGCCCTGGTTCCTGGACGTCAACCTGAAATTCTCGGCCCGCGTAACGCCCCGACCGGGGCAGGAGGTGAAATGCTACCTCTACTACAAGGAGGTGAAAGGCTCGGAATTCACGGCGCTCACGCCCGACATGGAGGTCGGCGCCGTACTGACCGAAAAAGACATCGCCGAAGGGCTGCGCCTGACCTTCGACCCCGTTCCGCGCGAGGCCGAAACGGTCTACGTCTCCTCGTGGGTCGACATCGACGGCGACGGCACGCTGAACAAGGGCGACCTGGCGGCGTTTTACGGCAACTGCCGCTTCGAGGACGTGGCCTCCGGCGCCGCTTCGCCGACCAATGCCGGCGGGGACTATGCCATCAACCTCAACCACATGCTCATCTACGGCGACGAACTGGTGGCGCGCGACGCCACCGACATCGAAGGCAACGTCTACAAGACCGTAGTGATCGGCGGACAGGTGTGGTTCAGGGAGAATCTCCGCACCACCCGTTTCGCCAACGGCGACGCCATCCCCACCGGGTTCGACGACACCGCGTGGATGAACCTCTCTACGCCGGGATACGCCCAGGCCCCGGGCACGAAGCTCGAGGAGGACGGGCTGCACTACAACTGGTACGCCGCGTCCGACGCCCGGGGGCTTTGCCCCGAAGGGTGGACCGTGCCGACCGAAGCGGACTGGGAGACGCTCGAAGTCACCATCGGCATGGACGCCGCGACGGCCGCCAAGGACGGCTGGCGCCACACCGCCTACGAAGGCGAAAAGCTCAAATCGAAGGAGCGGGGATTCGGCGGCTCGGACGAGTTCGGCTTCAGCGTCCTGCCCTCGGGCGAGCGCATGAAGGACAACGGCACGTTCAACAACGTCACCAACTACGCCTACATCTGGACGGTGACGATCAACCCGAAGAACGCGATGCAGGCCTACCGGCGCATCTTCCGCAGCGACTACCGCAACCTCAACAAGCAGCCCATCAAGTTCACCGCCGGGTGCAACGTGCGCTGCATCAAGGTACTCGACGAATAGGCGCGCGGCCTGGACAACGAAAACGGGCGGGCCTTTCGAAAAGGCCCGCCCGTCGTTTCGGGAAAAAGGAACTCAACGGTTCCGGTCGGTCGATTCGCGGACATTGATCCGGGCATCGAGCACTTCGGTCCGGTCGGGCGTGCCGGGTTTCTCGATCTTTTCGAGCAGCAGTTCCGCCGAAAGCCGTCCCATCAGTTCGAGCGGCTGGGCCACCGACGTCAGCGACGGAGTGAGCAACGGGGCCGTCGTCGACTCCGTAAAACCCATCACCCCAACCTCCCGGGGAATGCGGATGCCGTGAGCCTTCAACGCCCGAAGCACCCCGAAAGCCAGCGGGTCGCCGAACGCGTAAACCGCATCGAACCCGACGCCTGCGGCGAGGCTCTCCTCCGTCAGTCGCACGCCCTCTTCGAGCGTGATGTCGCGGCAGTTGCACACGAGGCGTTCGTCATAGGGAATGCCGTGGTCGCGCAGCGCCTCGCGGTAACCCCGGTAACGCGGCTCGGTGTTGTATATCCGCTCGGGACCCCGGAAATAGAGCACCCGGCGATAACCCTGCTCAATGAGGTGTTCGAAGGCCAGGTACGACATGCGACAGTCGTCGATGCAGACCCGGCTGGCCGGAACGGCCTCGCACACCCGGTTGAAAAAGACCAGCGGAATGCCCGTGTCGAGCAGGTGGCGGTAATAGTCGACGTTGTCGTCCTGATGGGTCATCGAAAGGATGATCCCCTCGACCATGTTGTCCTCCAGCATCCGGAGGTTGCGGCGTTCGATCTCGCTCGACCCGTTCGACTGGGTGATCAGCACGCGGAACCCGTACTCTTCGGTGACGTTCTGTATCTCGGCGATGATGCGCGGGAAAAACGACCCCGTGAAGCCCGGCACGACGATACCAATGGTCTTGGTCCGGCGGCTCAACAGGCTCAACGCACTCGGATTGGGCTTGTAATGGAGTTTCTCGGCCATCTCCAGCACGGCTTTCCGCGTCTCGGGATTCACGTCGAAACGGTCGGCAAGGGCACGCGACACAGTCGATTTGGATATGTTCAGGGCATTGGCTATATCCTTGATGGTAACGTGTCTCTGCATAGGCTTCAAAACGGATTGATCGGGTATTCCCGACGAAGTTAAACATTTTACGCCGTTTCTCCAAAAACAACGAAAATAGGACTATCTTTGCTATTCCTGATTTTTCCGTTTTTGCAAACGCTCGACTATATCACCATCGTCCTCCTGCTGGTGGGGATTTTCGTCGCCGGAAGCCTCTTTTTCGGTTCCGGGCACAACCTGCGGAGCTTTTTCGCCGGCGGCGGCAACATTCCTTGGTGGATCGGGGGCCTATCGCTTTTCATGAGTTTTTTCTCGGCCGGGACCTTTGTCGTGTGGGGTTCGATCGCCTACACCGAAGGGTGGACCGCCGTCACGATCCAGTGGATGATGGCCGGAGGCGGCGTGATCGCCGGACTGCTGATCGCACCCCGCTGGAACCGCACGGGCTGCCTCACGGCCGCCGAGTACATCACGCGGAGATTCGGCGCCCGGGTGCAGAAATTCTACACCGCGCTGTTTCTGTCCGTCTCGCTCTTTTCGACGGGCACGTTCCTCTACTCCATCGCCCGCATCGTCGAAACGGCCGTCGGCATCTCCTTCATCACGAGTATCCTGGTTCTCGGACTGCTCTGCATCCTCTACGTGGCCATCGGCGGCTTCCGGGCCGTCGTGGTGACCGATGTATTGCAGTTCCTGATTCTCACGGCCGCCGTGGTCATCGTCCTGCCGCTGGCTTTCGAACGGATCGGCGGCACAGACACACTCTTCCGGCAAACCCCCGAAGGCTTCTTCCGCCCTGCGGCCGGGGAATATACGTGGGGTTTCATGCTCGCCTCGCTGCTCGGCAACGCCTCCTCGCTGGGCGGCAACTGGGCCTTCGTCCAGCGTTACACGAGCGTCGCCACCCCCGCCGCAGCCCGCAAAACGGGGCTGCTGTTCGGCGCCCTCTACCTGGTATGCCCCGTCGTCTGGATGCTGCCGCCGATGCTTTTCCGCCTCCACGAGCCTTCGCTCACGGGCTTCGGCAGCGAAAACGCCTACCTGCTGATGTGCCGCGAGGTGTTGCCGCCGGGGCTGCTGGGGCTGATGCTCGGCGGGATGATCTTCGCCACGCTCAGTTCGTTCAACACCATCCTCAACACCTCGGCCAGCGTCGTGACCAACGACCTGCTCAAACCCCTGCTGCGCCGCTTCCCGGAGCGAACGCTGATGCGCGCAGCGCGCCTCTCGACCGTCGTTTTCGGAGTCCTGGCCGTCACCTTCGCGTTGTTCATCCCCCGCTGCGGAGGCATCGTCAACGTCGTAATCAGCATCGGCGCCATGACCGCCGCCCCGATGTGCCTGCCTGTCGTCTGGTCGCTCTATTCGAAGGGGCTCTCCGGCCGTGCCGTACTCGGCACGACCCTCGCGGCGCTGGGCATCAACCTCGCATTCAAATTCGCCGTTCCCCTGCTCTCCGGATTCTCGCTCTCCCGGGCCGGGGAGATGGCCCTCGGCGTACTCGGCCCGGCGGTCATCCTCGCGGGGCACGAGGTCTGCCGCCGGTTCCGCAAACCCGCCGCGCAGCCCCCGATGCCGCAGAGGTCCGCAGCCCCCGACGACGGTTCCGCCGCCCGGAACAACCGTTTCAGCCTGAAGGTGATCGGCGTCGGCGCAATGCTCTCGGGGGCGCTGGTCTCGGCGCTCGGCATTCCGGCCCTCGCCGTCAGCCGGTTTCCGCTGGGCATCGGCCTGCTCCTGCTGGCCGCCGGACTGCGGCTCTATTTCCCCAACCGTCGGATCTGAACCCCGCGTCTCTGCCCGCCGCCCCGTTTTCCGCAGGAAGCGGGGCTTTTTACTGCGTATTCTTAAATTATTTTGCTATTTTTGTACGATTGTAAACCTTCAAATCAAAACAATGACACTCAACGAATACCAGCAGCACGCCCTCGAAACGGCGATCTACCCCGACGACCGCCGCATCATCTACCCCACGCTCGGCCTTACGGGCGAGGCGGGCGAAGTGGCCGACAAGGTCAAAAAAGTGATCCGCGACGCCCACGAGGAGTTCACCCCGGAAAAGAAACTCGAAATCGTCAAGGAGATCGGCGACGTCATGTGGTACTGCGCCACTCTCGCGCGCGACCTGGGCTACGAACTGGACGACGTGGCGCAGATGAACGTCGACAAACTCCGCTCGCGCATGCAGCGCAACCACCTGACGGGCAGCGGCGACAACCGGTAAATCAATCTCAAAAAACGCGCATACATGGAACCGAACAAAATCCAGACTTCGCTGCCCGAAAACGCCTACCGCGAACTCAAGCCGGGCGAAGCGTACACGCCCGTGATGCCGGCTTCGTCCAACCCGAAGGAGGTGACGCCCTATTCGGTCACGATGGGCATCATTATGGCCGTCGTCTTCTCGGCCGCCGCGGCATTCCTCGGCCTCAAGGTCGGACAGGTCTTCGAAGCGGCCATCCCCATCGCCATCATCGCCGTGGGCATGGGGTCGGTGCTGGGCAAGAAGAACATGCTGGGACAGAACGTCATCATCCAGTCGATCGGCGCCTCGTCGGGCGTGATCGTCGCCGGAGCGATCTTCACCCTCCCGGCACTCTACATCCTGGGGCTCGACGCCGCCTTCTGGCAGGTATTCCTCTCGTCGCTGTTCGGCGGACTGCTGGGCATCGTCCTGCTGATCCCCTTCCGCAAATACTTCGTCAAGGAGATGCACGGCAAATACCCCTTCCCCGAGGCCACGGCGACCACCGAAGTCCTCGTCTCGGGCGAGAAGGGCGGCTCGCAGGCCAAACTGCTGGCCGTGGCGGGACTCGTAGGCGGATTGTACGACTTCGTCGTCGGCACGTTCGGCCTGTGGACCGAGTCGGTCTCGACGCGCATCTGCGAATGGGGCGCTGTCGCCGCCGACAAGTTCAAGGTGGTCTTCGGGCTGAACACCTCGGCCGCCGTGCTGGGTCTGGGCTACATCATCGGCCTGAAATACGCCATGATCATCACCGCAGGTTCATGCCTCGTGTGGTTCGTGATCGTCCCGGTGGTCGGCTCGCTGGCCGAAGCGGCCGACCCCGCCGCGATGCTCTCGCTGCTGGGCGTCACACGCGCCGACATCGTCGCCGACCCGCAGTCGATCTTCACCGCCGAGAACCTCTTCGCCTTCATCGGCAAGCCCATCGGCATCGGCGGCATCGCCATGGCGGGCATCATCGGCATCGTCCGCCAGTCGAAGATCATCCGCCAGGCCGTGGGCCTCGCGGTCTCGGAGTTCGGAGGCGGCAAAAGCGCCGCCGCAGCCCCCGAGCGCACGCAGCGCGACATCTCGATGAAGCGCATCCTCACCATCCTGATCGCCACGCTCATTTCGGTCTTCGTCTTCTTCCACTTCGGGCTGCTCGACGGCTGGGTACAGTCCGTCACGGCCATCCTGATCGTCTTCATCATCGCGTTCCTCTTCACGACCGTCGCGGCCAACGCCATCGCCATCGTGGGAACGAACCCCGTCTCGGGCATGACGCTGATGACGCTGATCCTCTCGTCGCTGGTGCTGGTGAGCGTCGGGCTGAGCGGCACGACGGGCATGACCGCCGCGCTGGTGATCGGCGGCGTGGTCTGCACGGCCCTGTCGATGGCCGGCGGCTTCATCACCGACCTCAAGATCGGCTACTGGCTCGGCACGACGCCCCGAAAGCAGGAGGCGTGGAAATTCCTCGGCACGTTCGTTGCTGCGGCCACCGTGGCCGGGGTGATGATCATCCTCAACAAATCCTACGGATTCGTGGGCGAAGGGGCGCTGGTGGCTCCGCAGGCCAACGCCATGGCGGCGGTGATCCAGCCTCTGATGACCGGCGGCCAGACCCCGTGGATGCTCTATTTCTGCGGCGCGGCGCTGGCGCTGGTGCTGACCTCGATCGGGGTTCCGGCCCTCGCCTTCGCGCTGGGCATGTTCATTCCCATGGAACTCAACGCACCGCTGGTGGTGGGCGGACTGGTGGCCTGGTTCGTCTCGAACCGCTCGAAGGACGAGGGGCTGAACAAGGCACGCTTCGACCGCGGCACGCTGATCGCCTCGGGCTTCATCGCCGGAGGTGCGCTGATGGGCGTGGTGAGCGCCGTGCTGAAATTCGTCGGCGTGGACTGGTTCCTCTCGGGCTGGGCCGCATCGAACGCTGCCGAATGGACCGGCCTTGTGATGTACCTCGTGCTGATCGGCTACTTCGCATGGCATACCCTGCGGGCTAAAAAAGAAGATAATTGAAAATGGAAAGTTGAAAGTTGAAAATAAAAAATGCAATAGCTGTTGCTTTCGACTTTTCACGTCAAACTTGACACTTTCAACTCTCAAGTTTAAACTTTACAAACCATGGAACTCAAAGAACGTTTTCTGAAATACGTCTCCTACGACACCCAGTCGTCGGAGGAGAGCACGACATTCCCCTCGACCGAGAAGCAGAAGGTCCTCCTGGCGGCCCTGCGCGACGAGATGGAGGCCCTCGGGATGACCGAGGTCTCGATGGACCGGTACGGCTACGTGATGGGCACGATCCCCGCTTCCGAAGGGTGTGAAAACGCCCCCGTCATCGGCTTCATCGCCCACGTGGACACCTCGCCCGACATGAGCGGCAAGGAGGTGAAACCCCGCGTCATCGAAGAATACGACGGCAGCGACATTCCGCTGAACGGCCAGCTGACGATGCGGGTCGCGGATTTTCCCGAACTGGCCTTCTTCAAGGGCCACACGCTCATCCACACCGACGGCACGACGCTGCTGGGCGCCGACGACAAGGCGGGCGTGGCGGAGATCATGACCGCCGCGGAATACCTCCTGGCGCACCCCGAGGTGAAACACGGAAAAATCCGCATCGGCTTCACCCCCGACGAAGAGGTGGGCCGCGGCGTGGATTTCTTCGACGTGAAGGCCTTCGGCGCCGATTTCGCCTACACGGTCGACGGCGGCATGGAAGGCGAACTGGAGTATGAAAACTTCAACGCCGCGAGCGCGAAGATCGAAATACAGGGCCGCAACGTCCACCCGGGCTACGCCAAGGCGAAGATGATCAACGCCATCGACGTGGCCTGCGAACTGCAGGGGCTGCTGCCCGCCTGCGAGCGCCCGCAGTTCACCGAGGGCTACGAAGGGTTCTACCACTGTGTAGGATTGAACGGCACGGTAGAGAACGCCTCAATCAGTTACATCATCCGCGACCACGACGCCGAGAAGTTCGAGCAGAAAAAGGTCTTCATGTGGGCCGCAGCCGACCTGCTGAAAAAGAAATACGGCGACGAGGTGCTGACGCTCACGCTCAAGGACCAGTATTTCAACATGCGCAAAATGGTCGAGCCGCACCCCCAGGTGATCGACAAGGCCTTGAAAGCGATGGAGATGGCCGGCGTGAAACCCCTCGTGCGGCCCATTCGCGGCGGCACGGACGGCGCACGGCTCTCGTTCATGGGCCTGCCGTGTCCCAACCTCTTCACCGGCGGCATGAATTTCCACGGCAAGTTCGAATACTGTTCGCTCACGACGATGCGCAAGGCGCAGCAGGTGATCCTGAACCTGGCAGCTCTTTGGGCCAAATAAATGATAAATGATTGAGGCTTGACCGTCTGCAATCCGGGCAAAATCCGGTTGCGTTGCGACAAGCCCCCGCTTGAGGCGGGGGTTCGGGAGCGGGTCGGATTTGGAAACGCGGCGGAACGCCGCGACTACAAGCGGCAACAGAACTCCGGCGGCGGACAGGCTGCGATCTAACAACGGATCTCTTATGGACAATTTCGGTTTTCTCAAGGTAGCGGCGGCCGTTCCGCACGTGCGGGTCGCCGACTGCGACTACAACGCCGAACGGATGGCGGCGATGGCCGAAGAGGCCGCCCGGCGGGGCGTCGAGATCGTGGTGTTCCCCGAGCTGGGCGTCACGGCCTACACCTGCGGCGACCTCCTGTTGCAGCAGACGCTGCTCGACGCGGCCGACGAGGCGCTGGAGCGCCTGGTGCGCGCCACGCGCAAACTGCCCCTCACGCTGATCGCGGGCGCCCCGCTGCGCCACGGGTCGACGCTCTACAACTGCGCCGTGGTCTTCACGCAGGGGCGTGTGCTGGGCGTGGTTCCCAAGACCTACATTCCCGACTACGGGGAATTCTACGAAAACCGCTGGTTCGCGTCGGGCGCCGGGATTTCCGACGAGCACATCGCCGTCGCGGGACAGCAAGCCGACTTCGGTGCCGACCTCACGTTCGAGGTCAACGGCACGGAATTCGGCATCGAGATCTGCGAAGACCTCTGGACCGCCGTACCGCCCTCGTCGCAACTGGCGCTCAACGGCGCAAAGGTGATCTTCAACCTCTCGGCCTCGCCCGAATCGGTCGGCAAACACGCCTACCTGCGGCAGTTGGTCGCCCAGCAGTCGGGACGCGCGATCGCAGCCTACGTCTACTGCTCGGCGGGCTTCGGCGAATCGACCACCGACCTCGTTTTCGCCGGCAACGCCGTCATCGCCGAAAACGGCACGGTGCTGCGCGAGGCCGCACGCTTCTCGCCCGAAGAACAGCTGGTCGTCGCCGACGTGGACATCGAGCGGCTGGAGTTCGAACGCCGCCGCAACACCTCGTTCCGCGCGAACGAAGGGGCCACGGAGAACACCGTGATCGAAATGGAGATTCCCGAGGGGCTTCGCGGCGTGGTGCTCGACCGCGACATCGACCCGATGCCGTTCGTACCCAAGGACGAGGCGCACCGCAGCGAACGCTGCGAGGAGATTTTCCGGATACAGTCGCACGGCCTTGCGCAGCGGATGGTTCACACCCGCTCGGAAAAAGCCGTCGTCGGCATCTCGGGCGGCCTGGACTCGACCCTCGCGCTGCTCGTGACGGCCCGGACCTTCGATTTCCTCCACCTCGACCGCTCGGGCATCATCGGCATCACGATGCCCGGATTCGGGACCACCGACCGCACCTACAACAATGCGCTGGAGCTGATGCGCGGACTGGGTGTGACGATCCGCGAAATCCCGATCCGCGACGCCTGCACACAGCATTTTCAGGATATAGGCCTCGACCCCGAAAACCGGGGCGCGGCCTACGAAAACGCCCAGGCGCGCGAACGCACGCAAATCCTGATGGACGTGGCCAACATGGAGTGCGGCCTCGTGGTCGGCACGGGCGACCTGTCGGAACTGGCGCTGGGCTGGGCGACCTACAACGGCGACCAGATGTCGATGTACGGCGTCAACGCCTCGGTTCCCAAGACGCTGGTGCGCCACCTCGTCAAGTGGGTCGCCGCGACGGAAAAGGACGCCGCGACGCGCGCCACGCTGCTCGACATCATCGACACGCCGGTCAGCCCCGAATTGCTCCCGGCCGACGCCGAGGGCCGGATCGCACAGAAGACCGAGGACCTCGTGGGTCCCTACGAACTCCACGACTTCTTCCTCTACAACTTCCTCCGTGCGGGTTACGGTCCGGCGAAAATCCTGCTGCTGGCCGAGCAGGCCTTCGAGGGAAGCTACGACCGCGCCACGATCCTTCGGTGGCTCACGGTCTTCTTCCGCCGTTTCTTCACCCAGCAATTCAAACGTTCGGCCATGCCCGACGGCCCGAAGGTGGGTTCGGTAGCCCTCTCGCCCCGCGGCGACTGGCGCATGCCCTCCGACGCCTCGGCCGCGGCATGGCTGCGCGAACTGGAATCGTTGTAACTTATGGATATGACGTGAAAGCAATGACCGGAATCGTACTTGCTCTTTTCATCATCATCACCGCCCTTAGAGTCGCGAACATCATTAAAGAGCGGCCACGAGTCAACCGAATAAGGATCGAACCGCGGAAAGCAGGTTACAGCAGAACTGACGCCGTAAATTTCGTAAAACGTCTTGAAGAACTCGGCTATTTCAAATACGCCGCACCTTCGGACGTAGAACCGCTAAAGCGGGATTTGATCGACTATTACAGTCCGGACGGCGGCCTGCCAAGCATCAACGACGAAGAAACAGACACGCCCAAAGATTACAGATGTTATCTCTGCGACGGCGAGGAGGTTTATGAAGAGGGCGGCATAATCAAATTATTGAAGGAGTTGCAGCCGACATTCGACAAACTCGGTTTCCAATGCGAGATAACCGACCACTTCGAAGAATGGGACTGTGAAAACGACTGGCTCAACCACCGAATAACCATCAACGGAACGGAATATGTGCTTTTTAAGAACTTTACCGGGATAGGCTGGGGCGAAGCGTTGGCACGAATAGCCAAGATCCTAAACCGGGAGTTGGAGAAACAGGGTAAAGATGAAAGAATATATCTGGCGATGGGCGGCAACGACAGTTGTTGCATATTCCTCACCGAGGAGCTTTACCGATATATTTATTCGATCTACAAAAATCCATACTACAAACCGCTCGAACCGTGCGAATGGGAAAAAGTGATGGGTGCGAAACCGATGCACTACGACTAAAACACAAATAAACGAAATGATTTCAAACTTGAAACGAATACTGATCCTTGTCACGTTGCTGGCCATCGGCTCCACCGCCGCAGCCCAGGACTGGAAAGAGGCCCTGAAAAAAGCCGCCACGGCCGCCGCTGACAAAGCCACTGACGGTAAACTGACCCAATACGCCCTCGCCGGAACCTGGAACTATACAGGTCCGGGCGTCAAGTTCGAAGGAGGCGACATCGCCTCGGAGGTCGGCGGCGCAGCCCTCGAAGCCACCGTCGTCAAACAGCTCGAAAAGGCCTATGCCAAGGCGGGCATCCGCCCCGGCGCCGGAACGTTCACCTTCGGCAAGGACGACGACACCTTCACCGCCACGCTCGGCTCCCACACCCTCTCGGGAACCTACGAATACGACGCCCCGACACACGTCGTGACGCTCCATTTCGCCAAGGGCAAACTCAACCTGGGATCGGTTCCCGGCCACGCCTACATCAGCGGGCAGGAACTGGTGCTGGTCTTCCCGGTCACCAGACTCGTCGAGGTCGTCACGGCGCTCGGCAGCAAAGTCTCCTACTTTTCGACGGCCTCGGCGCTGCTGTCGAAATACAAGAACGTCTATGTCGGCTTCGCCTTTTCGAAATAACAGGGGCGTTCCGGAAAAAAAGCCGAAAAAAATTTGAAAAAATTTCGATGACGGATTTACTGCAAATCCGTCATTTTTCGTTACGGATTTTTATTGCCGAAGTCCAACCGCCTCGCAGACAGTAAGCAAATGCGGGAAGCGGGTAAATAAAATATTTTACGAAATTCTTAAAGAAGTTGCAAAACTCCGATAAATGTTCTAATTTTAGGGGCGAGAAACAAATACAAACCCCTCAAAATCGAATCGCTTATGAACGAACAAGCCCAACAGTACGTCGAAGATTTCATGGCCCGGCTGATTGCACGCAATCCCGGAGAGCCGGAATTCCATCAGGCCGTCCGTGAGGTGGCCGAGTCGCTGGCCCCGCACATCGTGACCAGCCCGATCCTGCAGAAGATGAAGGTGCTGGAACGCATTGCCGAACCCGAGCGCGTGATTATTTTCCGCGTACCGTGGCTCAACGACAAAGGCGAAATCGAAATCAACCGCGGCTACCGCATCCAGATGAACAGTGCCATCGGTCCCTACAAGGGCGGTATCCGTTTCCACCCCTCGGTAAACCTCTCGATCCTCAAGTTCCTGGCTTTCGAGCAGACCTTCAAGAACAGCCTCACGACCCTCCCGATGGGCGGCGGCAAGGGCGGTTCGGATTTCAACCCGAAAGGCAAGTCGGATAACGAAGTGATGAAATTCTGCCAGTCGTTCATGACCGAGCTGCAGCGCCACATCGGACAGGACACCGACGTTCCGGCGGGCGACATCGGCGTCGGCGGCCGCGAAATCGGCTTCATGTTCGGCCAGTACAAGCGTCTGCGCGACGAATTCACCGGCACGCTCACCGGCAAGGGCCGCGACTGGGGCGGCAGCCCGCTGCGCCCCGAAGCCACGGGCTACGGAACCTGCTACTTCGCGCAGGAAATGCTCGCCACGCGCAACGACTCGTTCAAAGGGAAGACCGTCTGCATCTCCGGCTCGGGCAACGTCGCCCAGTACGCCTGCCAGAAGGCGACTGAACTGGGCGCCAAGGTGGTGACGCTCTCCGACTCGTCGGGCTACATCCACGACCCCGAAGGCATCAGCCCCGAGAAACTGGAATACGTCATGGAGCTGAAGAACATCTTCCGCGGCCGCATCAAGGAGTACGCGGAAAAATATCCGTCGGCAACCTACTATCCCGGCGAACGCCCGTGGGGCGTGAAGTGCGACATCGCCATGCCGTGCGCCACGCAGAACGAGCTGAACGGCGACGAGGCGCAGGCGCTGGTCGACAACGGCTGCATGTGCGTCGCCGAAGGCGCCAACATGCCCTCGACGCCCGACGCGATCCGGATTTTCCAGCAGCACAAGCTGCTCTACGCTCCGGGCAAAGCGGCCAACGCCGGCGGCGTCGCCACCTCGGGACTCGAAATGACCCAGAACTCGATACGCCTCACCTGGTCGCCCGAGGAAGTCGACGCGAAGCTGAAGTCCATCATGCAGAACATCCACGCGGTCTGCGTGCGCTACGGAACCCAGTCCGACGGCTACATCAACTACGTCGTGGGCGCCAACATCGGCGGCTTCATGAAGGTCGCCAACGCCATGCTCGCCCAGGGCTGCGTCTAACAGGCAGTCCCAATACGAAAAAACCGGCCGGAAACAGTTTCCGGCCGGTTTTTCATTTTTCCGGGAATGTTTACAGAAAGAGCACCGCGAGGACGGACACGGCGAAGCCGCCGCAGAACCCGGCCAACACCTGCCGGCCGTTGTGGCAACCCAGATAGAGGCGCGCCGATGCGAGCGCCCCGGCACAGAGGATCGCGACCATCAGCGGAACGAGCATGTTGCCCACGCCGACGACGTTCATCACCACGAGCAGCGCCACAACGGCCCCCATGCCCGTCAGGTGGAGGCTGATCTTCCAGTAGAACGACACCACGAGGCACAGCACCTCGCAGCAGGCCGCGGCGATCATGAATTTGCGCAGGAAGATCGCCGAAGGAATCTTCGCGATGGTGATGGCGCACAGCACGTAGCAGACGGCCCCGACGAGCAGCGGCAGGAAGCGTTCCTTGCGGTCGTCGATCCGGTAGTCCGAAATGCGGCCCAACGAGCGCAGCACGCCGAGCGTCAGGAGCGGAATGATGATCGCATAGAGCGCCACCACCCACAGCAAATAGAACTTCACGTTGGGAGGATAGTGCGAAAAGGTGGTCATCGTCAGCAGCACCGCCATCAGGTAGACGGGCAGCAGAAACGGGTGCAGAACCCAGGATATGCCGTTCGAAAGTTTTGTATAATTCATTGCTTCATTCATTAAAGTAATCCCGTGCAGTTTCCGGAGGAAAGTGCGCAGAACCGAATCGGAGACCTGAAAGCCTGCCCTCTAAATCCCCTACTCGGAGGGGAGTTATCGCATGCGACCGGAGTTCCGCCGGCAAGCTCCCTATATCTGCTTTCGCAGGCGTGCCACCGGGATCCCGAGCATTTCGCGGTATTTGGCCACGGTGCGCCGGGCGATGCGGTAACCCTTCGAATTGAGAATGTCCATCAGCGTCTCGTCGGTCAGCGGGCGCCGCTTGTCCTCCTCGTCGATGCACTGCTGCAGGATGTTCTTGATCTCGTAGCTCGACACCTCCTCGCCCGAATCGGTCTGCATGGCCTCCGAGAAGAGCGATTTCAAGAGGATGATCCCGAACTGCGTCTGCACGTACTTGCTGTTCACCACGCGCGAGATGGTCGACACGTCCAGCCCCGTGCGGTCGGCGATGTCCTTGAGGATCATCGGCCGGAGTTTCGACTTGTCGCCGTCCTTGAAATACTCCTGCTGGTAGTCCAGAATGGTCTGCATCGTGCGCATCAGCGTGTCGTGCCGCTGCTTGATGGCCGAGATGAACCACTTCGCGGAGTCGATCTTGTTCTTCACGAACTGAATGGCCTCCTTGTCCTTCTCCTTCACCAGCCCGTCCGAACCCACCATTTCGCGGATCATGTCCATATAGCGGCGGTTGACGCGCACTTCGGGAACGTTGTAGGAGTTCAGCGAGAGGTTGAACCGCCCGTCCTGGTAGTCGAGAATGAAATCCGGAATGATATAGGGCGTGGTATCCGTGCCGCCCTCGACGTAGAGGTTGCCGGGCTTGGGCGACAGATGCCTGATCTCGGCGATCGCATCGCGGAAATCGTCCTCGGAAATCTGCAGCCGCGCCATCAGTTTCTCGTAGTGCTTCTTGACGAACTCGTCGAAATAGTTGGTCAGAATCTTCTTGGCCAGCCGCCGCGGACGGGTGTTGACCGGCATCTGCGCCATCTGCAACAGCAGGCATTCGCGCAGGTCGCGCGCACCGATACCCGCCGGCTCCAGTTCGTGAATGATTCCGAGCAGGCGCTCCAGCTCTCCGGCCGTCGTTTCGAGGCCCATCGTGAAGGCGATGTCATCGGCCACGGACTCCAGGTCGCGGCGCAGGTAGCCGTCCTCGTCGATGCTGCCGATCAGGTAGACCGCCAGCCGCATGTCGCGCTCCGGCAGATTGCGGTAGCCCAGCTGCTCGACGAGGTATTCCTGCAGCGACCGCCCCTCGGTCAGATAGACGGGACGCTGCTTGTCGTCCTTCGAAAAATTGTTGATGCGGCTTTTGTACGACGGCGTGTCGTCCTCCCGGAGGTATTCGTCGACGGAAATCTGCTGGGGCGGCTGCTCCTCGTCCTCGGCCGAACGCTCCTCCTCTTCCAGCACGATATTGTCTTCGATCTCCTGTTTGATGCGCTGTTCGAGCTGCACGGTGGGCAGTTCCAGCAGCTTGATCATCTGGATCTGCTGCGGAGAGAGCTTCTGCTGAAGCGAAAGTACCTGTTTCTGATTAATAGCCATATTGGGTCCAAATTAAGAATTACAGCATTCCGAATTTGGTCTCTTCATTTATCGGGTTCATTTGAGTTTTCGAAAGTTGTCCAGGGACGATTTTCACAGGAAGCGGATGGAAATTGCAGATTTCGGGCTTCGTGCCGCAGGACACGGACGGGATGTACACGGGTACCACCCGTTCGAGTCCTGCAAGGGAAGTGCGGAATATGCTTTTCCAGGCGTTTCCTAAAAGTCGGCGTGTTGAGGAGTACGGGGGAACGGCTGCACGTCACGGATGTTGGTCATGCCCGTCACGAAAAGCAGCAGCCGGTCGAAGCCCAGGCCGAAGCCCGAATGCGGAGCCGATCCCCAGCGGCGGGTATCGAGATACCACCATAGTTCCTTCTCGTTCATGCCTAATTCGGTGACTCTTGCATGAAGTTTGCCATAATCGGCCTCACGCTCCGAACCGCCGATGATTTCGCCGATTCCCGGGAACAATACGTCCATGGCGCGCACCGTCTTGCCGTCGTCGTTCTGCTTCATGTAGAAGGCCTTGATGTCCTTGGGGTAGTTGATCAGGATGACCGGGCGCTTGAAATGCACCTCCACGAGGTACCGCTCGTGCTCGGACTGCAAGTCGCAGCCCCAGTCGCAGGGGAACTCGAACTTGCGGCCCGAAGCCTTCAGAATCTCGATGCCTTCGGTGTAGTCGAGGCGCTTGAAATCGTGCTCCAGCACAAAGTGCAGACGCTCCAGCAGCCCCTTGTCCCACATCTTGTTCATGAATTCGAGGTCCTCCTTGCAGTTGTCCAGCGCATACCGGATGAGGTATTTGAGGAAATCCTCGGCCAGCTCCATGTTGTCCTCCAGTTCGAAGAAGGCCGCTTCCGGCTCGATCATCCAGAACTCCGACGCATGGCGCGGGGTGTTCGAGTTTTCGGCACGGAACGTGGGGCCGAAGGTGTAGATGCGGCCCAGCGACAGCGCGCCCAGCTCGCCTTCGAGCTGGCCCGACACCGTGAGGTTGCACGCCTTGCCGAAGAAGTCCTGCGTGTAGTCGATCGCCCCCTCCCCGGTCCGGGGCAGGTTGTTCATATCGAGCGTCGTCACCTGGAACATCGCACCGGCGCCTTCGCAGTCCGAAGCCGTAATGATCGGAGTATGGAAATAGTAGAAGCCGTGTTTGTTGAAATATTCGTGGATGGCATAAGCCATGGCGTGACGGATACGGAGCACCGCCCCGAAAGTGTTGGTGCGCGGACGCAGGTAGGCGATGTCGCGCAGGAACTCCAGCGAGTGGCCCTTCTTCTGCAGGGGGTAGCTCTCGGGGTCGGCCGTACCGTAAACCTCGATTTTCTCAGCCTGCACCTCGACGCCCTGTCCCGCGCCCGGCGAAGCCACCAGACGGCCGTCGACGCGGAGGCAGGCGCCCGTGGTCACGGGCTTGAGCCGCTCCTCGGCGATTTTGGCCAGATCGACCACCACCTGTATATTTCCTACGCACGACCCGTCGTTCAGGGCGATGAATGCCACGTTCTTGTTACCGCGCTTGGTGCGCACCCAGCCTTTTACGACGACGTCGGTATCGACAGCGCCCGATTTCAGGATTTCTACGATTCTCTGCGTTTTCATATCTCGATTTTGTCTGTGTTTCCAGTCGTTTTTTCCGAATTGCCAAAGTTAGCGATTATTTGTGATTTGTCAAAAAAAAAGTACCTTTGGTGTCGTAACGACATTTCCATACGTCGGAATGTTTTACGGGACTGCATGCAATTCCGTTTTGAACCCATCCAACTTTTTTGTATCTTTGGCTTCGCCTTAGATACTCCCGCTCGGCAAATTGCAAACGCGTTTGCTTTTGCCCTCGTTTATTTGTATCTTTGTCCGGATTATACACCCCCGCAAACGATGAAACGAACGATATTGACGGCTGCGCTGGCAGCCTGCACGCTCTCCGCGGCAGCCCAGATCATGGAGGAGAGGAATCCGGTCCCGATGGCGGCCGGAGGGGGCCGCGTCTACCGCACGGAAGTCGTCCCCTACGACGCGCGCCACGACGCCGAGGCCCGCAACCGCGAAGCCGGAGGCTACTGGATGGCCTTCAAACCCGAGGTGGCGGCAGCGGGCGACGCCATATCGGTCGTGGGCCAGACCGTGGACATTCCCTACGTCTGGACCGACGGCGACGTCTACCTGCACCTCGAAAACACCCGCTCGGCCTACACGCTGTGGGTCAACGATCAGCTCGTGGCCGAGGTCGAAGACTCGGCGACACCCGCCGAGTTCTGCCTTACGCCCTACATCCGGCAGGGTAAGAACTCGCTGAAACTGATCCTGCGCAACGCCGCGGCCGAGCAGCTCAACGCCATCCCCGCCAGGCGCAAACCCTTCGAAAACAGTTACCTCTACTATCAGAACAAACGCGCGATCGGCGACTTCGAGATCGCGCTCGTGCCCGATTCGACCCGCCGGTTCGGCATCCTCGACCTGGCGATCGTGGTCCGCAACGCGTACAACTACGAGGAACCCGTCACCGTCGGTTACGACATCTATTCGCCGCAGGGCAAGCTGCTCGATTTCAACATGACCGAAATCACGATCCCCGGCCGTTCGACCGACACGGTGCGTTTCAGCCCCTTCATCTACCACACCTACGAGAACAAATGGGAGGCCGGGAGCAAAACGCCGCCGCTTTACAAGGTGATGCTTTTCACGCGCCGCAACGGAGTCTACAAGGAGTATATGCCCCTGAAGATCGGCTTCGGCAAGACCGAACTCGTCGACGGACGCATCATGCGGCTGGGTAAGGAGCTGAAACCCGTCAAGGCCGAATACAACGCCGCCGCCGACCGCAAGACGACGCTCGCGGAGCTGAAAGCCCTGAAGGCCAAAGGAAAGAACACGATCTGCCCGGACTATCCGCAGCCCGCATGGTTCTACTCCCTGTGCGACGAACTGGGTCTCTACGTCATCGACCGGGCGAACATCAACGCCCCGGAACGGAGCGGCGACCGCACCGTCGGGGGCACGCCGTCGAACGATCCGAAACTCGTCGGCGACTACCTCGAACGCGTGAAGGCGATGTACTACCGTTCGCGCAATTTCACCTGCGTCATCGCCTATGAGCTGGGCGGCCCCTCGGGCAACGGTTACAATATGTACAAGGCCTACCAATGGCTCAAATCGGTCGAAAAGTCCCGTCCGGTGATCTACGCCGATGCCGACGGCGAATGGAATTCGGACTTGTAAATACGATAACCAAATGAAAAAACTACTGCTGCTGCTGCTCTTCGCCGGTCTGCTCGACACGGGAAGTGTCCTGGGATGGGGACGCGAGGGGCACGAGACCATCGCCAAGATCGCCGAGCGCAACCTGACGAAAAAAGCCAAGAAGCGCATCGAGAAGTACCTCGGAGGCCACTCGATCGTCTACTTCGCCAAATGGATGGACGAATACCGCCACACCCCCGAATACAAGTTCACCAACAACTGGCACACCGCGCCGGTCAACGCCGAACTGCGTTACGAGGATTCGATGCTCACGACGGGCGGCAACGCCATCTACGGACTGGAGCAGGCCATCGAGAACCTGAAGAACTACCGCAGCCTCACCGACTCGGCCGTGGAGGTCAACCTCAAGTACGTCATCCACCTGACAGGCGACATGCACTGCCCGGCGCACATCAAGTACACGACGCACGACATGAAATACGACGTGCTGTTCGAGGACAAGTACCACAAGCCGCACAAATTCCCCATCCACAGCGTCTGGGACAACGAGATCATCACCACCACGCGCATCTGGTCGGTCAGCGAGTGGGCCGGCGAGTTGGACCGCCTTCCGAAGGCCGAAAGGCAGACCGTCGCCGCCGGGACGCCGCGCGACTGGCTCCACGACAGCGCCGTCGTGTGCGAGGCGCAGTTCGAATGGGCGAAGCCCGGCCAGCGTCTGGGGCAGGATTTCCTGAACGAGGCCTTGCCGCTGATCGAGCACCAGATCCGCAATGCCGGATACCGTCTTGCCCGTGTGCTGAACGAACTGTTCGGATAGCACCCCCGGACCCGAAGTCCCGATGCCGCGCCCCAAAGCGCGGCATCGCCGTTTCCGGGCGGGAAAAACGATTTGTCCGAACCGAATAAAAAGGCTATCTTTGCGCCGTACTGCGCCCGACGCACGCGCAGGCGGAACGCAATGACCATAGAGCTGATCGTCATAGGAAAGACCGATTCGAAAGAGATCGCCGCGCTGGTGGAACTGTATGCCCGGCGCGTGAATCACTATTGCCGGTTCGCCGTCACCTCGCTGCCCGACGTGCGCAACACCAAAAACATGACCGTTCGGCAGCAGCGCACGGCCGAAGGCGAAGCCATCCTGCGCCAGCTTGCCGACGGCGACTACGTGACGCTGCTCGACGAACGCGGCGAGGAATACCGCTCGGTGGAGTTCGCGCTGTGGCTGCAAAAGCGGCTGAACAGCGGCGTGAAACGCCTGGTACTGGTCATCGGCGGTCCCTACGGCTTCTCGGACGAAGTTTACGCGCGCGCCGACGGCCGCCTGTCGCTCTCGCGCATGACCTTCTCCCACCAGATCGTGCGGGCCATCTTCGCCGAGCAGATCTACCGGGCCTTCACCATCCTCAACAACGAACCCTACCACCACGAATGATGCAGCAGCGCCCCGCCATAGCCGTCCTGACCACCAATGTCCTCGTAGGCGTGGGACTGCGCTCCATCCTCGAAAAAGCGGCCCCGGCCGCCGACGTGGAGTTGTTCGGCGATTTTCAGGAATTTGCGGACGCCGATCCGGAGCGGTTCATCCATTATTTCGTCACGGCGCAGCTCTTCGCGGCGCACAACGCCTATTTCCGCGCCCGCAGCCACAGAACCATCGTCCTCACCAACGGACAGACGCCCGCCGGGATGCACTGCATCGACGTGCAGTGCGACGAGGAGCGGTTCGTGCGCTCGCTCATGCAGCTGCAACACAGCGTCCGCCGTCCGGAGCACGCCCTGCCCGCCCCGCCGCAGGCCGCGCAGCCGCTCACGGAACGCGAAGCCGAAGTGCTGACGCTCATCGCCGGCGGACTGATCAACAAGCAGGTCGCCGACCGGCTGGGAATCGGCCTGACGACCGTGATCTCCCACCGCCGCAACATCATGGAGAAGCTCGGAATCCGCACCGCCGCCGGGCTGGTGGTCTACGCCCTCGCGGCGGGCTACGTCGATCCCGACGGGATGTGACGCGCCTCCTCATAAATTAGGATTGCACCGACCGAAATAAAACCGTTACTTTGTACACCCGATAACCGCAACCGACACATGCACCGCAAATCGCTCGTCATACCCCTGCTGCTGGCCTCCGCGGCCGCGGCCCGCGCCGCGGGCGGCAACGGCCCGGCGCCGGACACGGAGATGGCCGACACGGTGATCGTGGTGGACAAGGTGCAGGTGACGGCCATCAAACAGGGACTGGTGCTGCGCTCGCAGCCCGTCGCGGCGTCGATCGTCGGCAGCCGCGCCATCGAACGGGGCCGCATCGGGGCGGTGAAGAACCTCTCGCAGACGGTTCCCAACTTCCACGCCCCGGACTACGGTTCGCGCATGACCTCGTCGATCTACGTACGGGGACTCGGGGCGCGCATCGACCAGCCGGTCATCGGACTTAACATCGACAACGTTCCGGTGCTGAACAAGGACAACTTCGACACGGAGCTGGCCGACGCCGAGCGCATCGAGGTCCTGCGCGGCCCCCAGTCGACGCTCTACGGCCGCAACACGATGGGAGGCGTGGTGAACGTCTACACGCTCTCGCCGCTCACTTACGAAGGCGTGCGGCTCATGGCCGAATACGGCAGCGGGGATTCCTACCGTTTCCGTGCCTCGTCCTACTACAAGCTCGCGCCCGACCTCGGCATGGCCGTGACGGGCTACTACACCCATACGGGCGGCTTCTTCGAAAATCAGTGCACGGGCGAAAAGTGCGACCGGGAGCGGCTGGGCGGAGGACGCTGGAAAATGCAGTGGCGCAGCCGCCGGGGAGTGCGCATCGACAACACGCTCGCGTTCTCGGTGCTGGACCAGGGGGGCTATCCCTATGCCTACGTCGGCGAGGACATCGTGCGCGACGGCAAAACCGTCATCCGCAACGGGGAGATCGCCTACAACGACCCCTCGTCCTACCGCCGCACGACCGTCAGCGACGGGCTTACCGTGCGCTACGACACCGAAAAGTACTCCATCTCGTCGATCACCTCGTACCAGTATTCCGACGACGAGATGAACCTCGACCAGGACTTCACGCCCGAATCCTGGTTCACCCTCCGGCAGGCCCGGCGCGAGCACGCCCTGACCGAGGACGTCGTGTTCCGGTCGCGCGACGGGCGGCGCTACGGCTGGCTGTTCGGGGCCTTCGGCTTCTACCGCCACGGAACGATGGACGCCCCGGTGAATTTCAAACGGACGGGCATCGAGGAGCTGATCCTCGGAAACGCCAACGTCAGCCCCGATCTGGTCTACACGATGGATGCCGACGAACTGCCGCTCTACTCCGATTTCCGCATGCCTTCGTACGGCGCAGCGCTCTACCACGAATCACGCCTTACGCTGGGCCGCTGGCGGATCACGGCCGGCATACGCGCCGATTACGAACGCACACGGCTGCGCTATCACAGCAAAGCCGACATGAGCTACTCTTTAAGCGTCAACGGGGGAGCGCCGTTTCCCCTCGGAATCGCCATCGACGAGACGAACGAGATAGCCCACTCCTATACCGAAATACTCCCGAAATTCTCGGCCATGTACAGCTTCGATGAGATGCGCAACCTCTACGTTTCCATAGCCCGGGGCTACAAGGCCGGAGGATTCAATACGCAGATGTTCTCGGACATCCTGCAGGAGAAAATCAAATGGCAGATGGCTTCGGGAATCCCTTACGAAGAGCCGGACCTCATGTCCTATAAACCCGAATACAGCTGGAACTACGAACTGGGCGGCCATTTCTCGTGCATGGACGGCGCCGTGCGGGGCGATTTCGCGCTGTTCTACATCGACGTCCGCGACCAGCAGATCACGGTCTTTCCCGAGGGGCAGACCACGGGCCGCATGATGACCAACGCAGGACGCACGCGCAGCCTCGGGGCCGAAGCGGCATTGCAGGTTTCGCCGTGGCGGCAGTTGGACATCAACCTGGCCTACGGCTACACCGACGCCCGGTTCGTGAAGTACGAGACCACCGTGAAAGACGACGCCGGCACCCCCGTGCGCATCAGCTACAAGGACAATCGCATCCCTTACGCCCCGCAGCACACCTTCTCGGCCAATGCGGCGTGGACCGTAGCGACGGGTGTGACGTGGCTCGGCGACGTAGTCCTGCAGACCGGGGTCCGCTGTGCGGGGCGCATCTGGTGGAACGAGGAGAACTCGCTCTCGCAGCCGTTCTACGCCCTCGCGGACGCCTCCGTACGGTTCGAGCACAAGCACTATTCGCTCGACATCTGGGGCCGCAACCTCGGAGGAGCGCGCTACGACGTCTTCTATTTCAAGTCGATCGGCAACGAGTTCGTCCAGCGCGGACGCCCCCGGACTTTCGGCATCACCCTGAATATAAACATATAAAAAATAATCTCGTTATGAAAAAATTCTTCCTCCTTCTGTTCGCCGCCGCGGCATTCGCGGCCTGCAACGACGATGACGGTGAACCCAAGATCCGTTATGCCACGATCAACGACGGTATCGTAAACGGTCTGATGCAAGGTATCAATATGCATTTCTACGGCACCGCTACGGTCACCGAAGAGCAGCAGAACAGCACCTACACCGACAATGAAGCCTATTTCGAGTTTGCGGGCGGTCCGGAAAATTTCTCCCTCTACATGCACAAAACGCGCTTCGCCGCCAACATGCCGCCCCTCGAAATGAAGATTCCGCATACGGCTTACACAGGCGACGGCAATTCGATCGCCTTCTCCGAGGTGAGCATCGTCCCCGAAGTGAACCTGCCCAACAGCACCGGCGGCGGATACAGCTACCAGCCCATGCCGGCCTACACGCTTACCGAAGTCGAAGGGGCGATCGACGGCGTCAACTGCCGCGTCAGCTTCATCTGTAACGTTCCCAAACTGGGAACCTATCGAATGGAATACGAAGGCAAACTGATTATCAAAGAATAAATTCACAAAGTCATGAAACCCGAATACAAACCTTTCGTAGACTCCCTGATCGAACTCTGCATCCGGGAAGACATCGGCGACGGCGACCACACGTCGCTTTCGTGCATCCCCGCCGACGAGCACGGACGCATGCGCCTCTTGTGCAAGCAGGAGGGCACGATCGCCGGCATCGAAATCGCACAGCTGGTGCTGCAGCGCCTCGATCCCGAGATGAAATTCGAACAGATCCTGCACGACGGCGACCGTGTCGCGCCCGGCGACGTGGCCTTTTACGTCTCGGGACGCCTGCGCTCGCTGCTTCAGGCCGAGCGCATCCTGCTGAACATCATGCAGCGCATGAGCGGCGTGGCGACCCAGACGGCCGTTTACGTCAAGCGGCTGGAGGGTCTCCACACCAAGGTCCTCGACACGCGCAAGACCACGCCCGGGATGCGCGTGCTGGACAAAATGGCCGTGAAGCTGGGCGGCGGCGAGAACCACCGCATGGGACTCTTCGACATGATCCTGCTGAAGGACAACCACATCGACTTCGCCGGCGGCATCCGTCCCGCAATCGAAGGCGTGCGCGAATATCTCAAGGCCAAGGGCAAGAATATCCCCATCGAGTGCGAGGTCCGCTCGCTGGAAGACATCGACGAGGTGTTCGCGGCGGGCGGAGTCGACCGCATCATGTTCGACAATTTCACGCCCGAAATGACCCGCAAGGCGGTCGAGAAGGTCGCCGGCCGCTGCGAGACCGAATCGAGCGGAGGCATCACGCTCGAAACGATGCGCGACTACGCCCAATGCGGCGTCGACTTCATCTCGGTAGGCGCGCTGACGCACCAGATCAAATCGCTCGACATGTCGCTGAAGGCCTGCGAATAACCGATGAAGCGCCTGCTCCATACGCCGCTGGCACTGCTCGTGTGGCGCATCGCACTGCTCTACGCGGTGCTGATGCTCTGCCGCGCGGCGTTCTGGATCTACAACGCCGCCCTGCTCGGTCCGCTGACGTGGGGTGAGCTGGGACCGCTGCTGGCCGGAGCGTTGAAATTCGACACGGCGTCGGTCGTCTATGCCGACGGCGTATTCATCCTGCTGTCGCTCGTGCCCCTGCACCTGCGCGAACGGCGCTGGTACCGGGGCATGCTGTTCTGGTATTACGTGGTCGTCAACGCCGTGCTGGTCGCGGCCGCGAACCTCGCCGACACGGTCTATTTCCGCTACACGCAGAAGCGCTTCACGGCCGATGAAATCTTCTTCGCCGACAACGACAACTCGTTGCAGTTAGTCGGTAAATTCATGGCCGAGAACTGGTATCTCGTGCTGCTGTGGGCGGGACTCGTGACGCTGCTGGCGTGGGGTTACCGGCGCCGGGTGCGGGAAGAGAGCCTCTTCAGCCGCGGCTGGGCCTACTACGCCGGCGGCACGATCGTCTTCGTCCTGGCGGCGGGGCTGAGCGTCGCCGGGATGCGCGGCGGCATGACCCGCATGACCCGTCCGATCACCCTTTCCAACGCCACGCTCTACACCGCCGACAGCGGCAAAGCCAACCTGATTTTAAGCAACCCGTTCTGCATCCTGCGCACCGTCGGCAGCGCGGGAAGCGTCAAATACAAAAAGCAGTTCACCCCCGAGGAGCTGCCGCGGCATTTTACGCCCGTACACCGGCCCGCCGACAGCGCAGCCGTGGACCTCACGGGACGCAACGTCATGGTTTTCATCATGGAGAGCATGTCGGCCGAACACTCCGCATTCCTCCATCCGGAACTCTACGCCGATCTCCCGGAAAAGGGCTTCACGCCCTTCCTCGACTCGCTGATGCGCAACGGACTGGTGTTCAAACGGATGTACGCCAACGGCACACGGTCCATCCAGGCCATGCCTTCGGTGCTGGGAAGCATCCCCTCGTTCCGCACGCCGTTCGTGCTGATGCCGCAGTCGTTGGGCGAGAGCCGCCAGCTGCCCGCCATGCTGGCGGACAAGGGCTATGCGACTGCCTTCTTCTGCGGCTCGGAACGCGGCTCAATGGGCTTCGGGGCCTATGCCCGTTCGGCAGGCGTCGAGCGGCTGGTGAGCCGCGAGGACTACGAGGCGAAGCACGGCACGGGGGATTTCGACGGCTACTGGGGCATCTGGGACGAAGAGTTCCTGCAATTCACGGGCGAGGAGCTGGCGGCGATGCCCGAACCCTTCTTCGCCGCGCTGTTCACCCTCTCGTCGCACCACCCGTTCATCGTACCCGAAAAGTACGCCGCGACGCTGCCCGATGGCTACACCCGGATTCACAAGGGCGTGGCCTACGACGACCGGGCGTTCCGCCTCTTTTTCGAACGCTTCGGCGGCGAGGAGTGGTTCCGCCGCACGATCTTCGTCTTCGTCGCCGACCACGTGTCGTCGGAGAAATTCGCGGAGGAGACGCGCTCCTACCCGGGCAACATGCATATCATCGGCTTCATCTACACCCCCGACGGCGCACTGCGGGGCGAGGTCGGCGAGGTCACGCAGCAACTGGATATCATGCCCACGGTGCTGGGCCTCGTGGGCAACACCGAGCCCTACTTCGCTTTCGGGCGCGACGTGCTGAACGAACCGCAGCGACCCCGCTGGTCGGTCAGCTACGACGGGCGGTTCCGTGCGCTGACCGGCGAAGGCGCGGTCGTGCTCGACGATTCGGACATGGATGTGCAGGAATGCCCGGCCACCCCGGCCGCCGACAGTCTGGCACAGAATTTCCGGGCGCTGGTCCAGCAGTATTACACCCATATCGAGAAAAAGAGCTATACGGCAAATGATTGAATTCAAACCCGTGCGCCTCGAAGACCGGGCGGTCATCGAGCGTTATACCATGCCCTCGGGCATCTGCAACTGCGACCTCGCCTTCGCCAACATGTACTGCTGGCAGGCGGTGTTCCACAGCGCGTGGGCCGAGATCGGCGGATTTTTGGTGATCCGCTTCCAGATCGACGGCGGCGAGCGCATCGGCTACATGCAGCCCGTCGGCGAGGGCGATTTCGGCCCGATCCTCCCCCTCCTGCGCGAGGACGCCCACGCCCACGGACAGCGGCTGCGGATCATCGGCCTGACGGACGAGGGCCGCGACACGATCCGCCGGGTCGTTCCCTGCCATTTCGCGTTCGAGTCGGACCGCGCGCTGGAGGATTACGTCTACTCGGCCGACGATCTTCGCAACCTCGCCGGACGCCGCTATCAACCCAAGCGCAACCACATCAACCGCTTTACTTCCGAATATCCCGACTACCGCTACGAGGAGCTGACGCCCGACCGCTTCGGGGAGTGCATGGCCCTCGAACGCGAATGGCGCAAGGCCCACGAAGGGCACACCTCGGAACTGTGCGCCGAACAGCGGGCCATGCAGCGGGCCTTCGAGCATTTCGAAGAATTGGGGCTTATAGGCGGCTGCATCTACGTCGGCGACCGTTTGGCGGCTTTCACCTACGGCTCGGCGGTCAACGACCATACGTTCGACACCCACGTCGAGAAGGCCGACACGGAGTTCGACGGCGCCTTCACCGTCATCAACAAACTCTTCGCGCAGCACCTCCCCGAGCGTTTCACGCTGATCAACCGCGAGGAGGACCTCGGGCTGGACGGACTGCGGCAGGCCAAACTCTCCTACCACCCGGCGTTCCTCCAGCACAAATTCACGGCGATCTGCATGCACCCCGACGAGTTGGCCTGCAAAGACCTTTGGATGAAGGCCTTCGGCGACGACGAACAGTTCGCCGACTCGTTCATCATGCGCTATTACTCCCGCCGCCGGATGCTGACGGCCGAGGCCGAAGGCCGCACGGCGGCGATGCTCCACCTGCTGCCGTTCCGGACGGAGCTGGGCCGCACGACCTATATCTACGGCGTAGCGACGGACCCCGCGTTCCGGGGACGCGGACTGGCCTCGCAGCTCATGCGCGAAGCGATGCGGCTCATCGCGGACCGCGGCGACGACGCGGCGTTCCTCATCCCGACGCCCGGCAAGGAGTGGCTCCGGGAATTTTACGGACGCTTCGGCTTCGCAGGCGACGTTCCGACGGAGTTCGTTTCCGCGGACCGCTTCGACTTCGGCACGGGCGACGCGGCCGCCGACCGGGCGATGGTCTGGCGGCGCACCCCGGAAGGGCCGCTCCCCGAACAGCTCACCGCCTCCTGGCATTCATAGCCCGGGACTCTCCTCCGCGAGAGTCTTTTTTTTGCCTGCGCCGGAATCCGCCCCACCCTGCTGCTCCCGACGCAGGCGACAGCCTGCTCCGAACGGCCGGAACCGGTTCCGGCAACACCTCCGGTTCCGCCCGGCACTCGTCTTCGCCACACCGTTTTCCGCCCGGCCGTCGCCGAAAAAACAGCCATCCGACAGTTTCGTTTCATAACCATTCCATAAATCAAGGACAACGAAAAAGAGATAAAAGGGAAATACTTAATCTTTCAAGCGAAACATGAGCAATATTTAAAATTTTTTATTTGCAAAAAAAGTCCTCCGATTTTGTTTTTTAATAAAATAAGTTTAATTTTGAAATACGTTCGAAACACAATCGAAACTAATTTAAGTTATATTTGAAAAGTTTTTCAGACAGGAGCGACAGCGCTAAACAGATGGTTACCATATATATAATGGGAGACGGGAAGGCCGGCAGGGCGACAAACGGGGACTTCGGGACGGAGTTCCCGGCCGGAAATTTCCGGGCCTCTACGGCTCTCGGATAACCGGTAATTACAAAATCGCATACAAATAAAAAAATATAAAACAAGGACTAAAAATGAAAAATGTAATAAAGTATTTGTTGCTGGGACTCATCGTCGTCTCGCAATTTTTCGCCTGCGGCGGCAGCGATGACAACAAGACGCCCGCAGACAATTTCGACGTGCAATTCACGGTTCCGGGATCGGTAGACGTCACCGAAGGCGGCGAGTGCACGTTCGCCGTAACCGGTGGGGGGGGGAAATCGCCCCTAACCACTGACACATTCATTCTTGAGTCGGACGCAGGCATCTCCTATGTCTGCCCCATCATCAACACCTCTTCCGAAAGTTTCACCGTACGCCTGGCCGACGGGTGTGAAACGGGTTACTACAAAGTCTTCGTCAAAAGGGACACGCGCAAAAAATCGTTCGGAAGAATCTACATCAACATCGTCGAGGACATAGGTTTCGAACCGGATGCGGGCACCACGGTCTACGGGATCGTGTCGTCGGCCGGCGTCGGCGTGAAAAACGTCGTAGTGTCCGACGGCGCGGAAGTGACCGTCACGAACGAGGAAGGCATCTACCAGCTCAAATCGGCCAAGAAATGGGGATATGTCTTCATCTCCGTTCCGAGCGGCTACGAAGTTCCGTGCGACGGCGTGCTCCCGCAGTTCCACCGCGCGCTCAAAAACAGCCCCAGTGTCGTCGAAAGAGCCGATTTCAAACTCGAAAAGGTCGACGGCCAGGACTCCTACAAAATCTTCATGCTCGGCGACATGCACCTCGCCAACCGCACGAACGACCTCCGGCAGTTCACCGAATTCACCTCCGACCTCACGGACTACATGACCCGCCACAAGGGCGAGAAGATGTATGCGCTCACCCTCGGAGACATGACCTGGGATCTCTATTGGTATTCGAACAGCTACTATTTCCCCCAATACCTGAACACCATCAACAGCCAGGTCAAGGATCTGCCGATCTTCCACACCATGGGCAACCATGACAACGACTTCAAGACCACGTCGGACTACGATGCGGCGGTCAAGTACGTGGATCAGATCTGCCCGACCTACTACTCGTTCAACATCGGCAAGATCCATTATGTCGTCATGGACGATATCGATTGCAGCGGCTACGACGGAACCGATTCCCGCAATTATGTCAAGAGCCTCTCCGGCGAGCAGCTGGACTGGCTGGCGAAAGACCTGTCGTACGTAGCCAAGACAACCCCCGTCGTCGTTGCAATGCATGCGCAGGTATTCTATCCGACCACGACGGGATTCAAGATCGACCACGATTCGGCCAATACCCAGCGGCTTTTCGACATCCTCGACGGATATACGGTCCATTTCGTGACGGGGCATACCCACATGACCTTCAACGTAACGCCCGACGCCTCGATCGTAGGCGGGCGGAACTTCCGGGAGCACAACTCCGGTTCGGTATGCGCTTCATGGTGGTGGTCCGGCAACCTTACGTCCGGAGTTCATGTCGGGACCGACGGAACCCCGGGCGGCTACGGCATCTGGGACATTTCCGGGACCGATTTAAAATGGCTGTACAAATCGACGGGCTGGCCCGAAGAGTACCAGTTCCGCAGCTACGACCTCAACAACGTGCATTTTTCGATGGACGACGTGCCGCTGATGCCCGCGGACGTACCCGCCTCGGTGAAGAAAGTCTATCAGCAATACGTCGACGCCTATCCGCAGAACAGCAACAACGAGGTGCTGATCAACATCTGGAACTGGAATTCGGACTGGACGCTGAACGTCACCGACGAAAACCACAAGACGCTGCCCTACACCGAAGTTTGGGCCTACGACCCGCTCCATATCGCGGCGCTTTCGGTCAAGCGGTTCAACAATGCGGGACTCAAGTCGACGCCGTCGTTCGTCACCTCGAAGTTTACGCACTTCTTCAAGGTGAAGGCGGACAATCCGGACACCGACCTGGTGATCACCGTCAAGGACGAATTCGAAAACGAGTGGACCGAAAACATGCAGCGGCCGAAAGCATTCTCCACGGATGCCTACAAACGCAAATGATCTTCGCCACATACCAACCACAATCACCATTCACTAACCAACAAACACAGATCTTATGAGAGTATTTAGACCATTGGTTCTATCTCTGCTTCTGGTATTGGGAGGGGGACTAACAGCCCTTTCAGCCCAAAACAGAGAGGTATCGGGAAAAGTCCTCGATGCCAATCAACAGCCGCTTGTGGGAGTAGCCGTTCTGGTCGATGGTACGACCAAAGGCGTTACAACTTCCGAAAACGGCAGCTTCAAAATCCAGGTTCCTTCGGGGGAAACCGTTCTTCATGTCACCTGTCTGGGCTACCTGCCCCAGAAAGTGACGGTCCCCTCAAGCCGGAACAGCATCACGATCTACCTGCAGGAGGATGCCATCATGCTCGATGAAACCGTCGTAATCGGCTACGGCACGCAGAAAAAGGTCAACCTGACCGGTGCCGTTGCAACCGTAGGGAGCAAAGAGCTCGAAAACCGCGTCACCCATTCGCTGGGCAGCATGTTGCAGGGTTCCGTAGCGGGTCTCAACATCACCACCTCTTCGGGTAAACCCGGCAGCACGCCGGCAATCAACATCCGCGGCGTCAACTCGATCAACTCGGCCGACCCGCTCGTGCTGATCGACGGCGTGGTGGGCGACCTGAACCGCGTCAACCCCAACGACGTGGAGTCGATCTCGGTCATCAAGGACGCTTCTGCAGCAGCCGTCTACGGCGCCCGTGCAGCCTTCGGCGTCATCCTGGTCACCACCAAGAACGGTACGGCCCAGGACGGCAAGGCAACGGTGCGTTACAGCGGCCGTTTCGGCTGGGAGGAGGCCACGACCTCGACCGACTACGAAAACCGCGGTTACTGGTCGGTCTATACGATCAACAAGTTCTGGCAGGCCGACTCCGGAACGAACTATGTCAAATACAACGATCACGACATGCAGCAGCTGCTGGCGCGCGTGAACGACAGGACCGAGCATCCCGACCGTCCGTGGGTCGTCGAGGAGATCCGCAACGGCCGCAAACAGTGGGTCTACTACGGCAACTACGACTGGTGGGACATGCTCTTCCAGCAGCGGCGGCCCGTGCAGCAGCACAACATTTCGCTCAGCGGCGGCACGAAGGACATCAAATACCTCGTTTCGGGCGCCTATGACCGCCAGGAAGGTATCCAGCGTGCACATCCCGACGTATATAACAAGTACAACCTGCGTGCGAAACTCGATTTTCGGATCAACCGGTGGGCGACGCTCTCGAACAACACGTCGTTCTTCTCGTCGAATTACAAGTCTCTGGGAGACGGCAGCGTAGACAACACCATCGCTTACAGCGCCCGCCACGCACTGGCCAACTTCCCCATGAAGAACCCCGACGGATCGTGGCTTTACAGCACGCCGTATCTCGATTACAAGATCGCCAACGGACGCCACATCCTGCTCAACGAGGGCACGCACCGCAACGTCGACCGCTCGAACGACTTCTCGAACACGACACGCCTGGTCATCACGCCGTTCAAGACGCTGAGCATCACGGGTGACTTCACCTACCGTCTCTACCAGAACCGCAATACGAGCCGCAGTTCCGCAATGAACTACCGCGAATACCCCGACGGGCCGCTGCTCGCCTACGACACGGGAGCGGGCATGAACCAGCTCGACGAAGTGGTTCAGACGCGCAACTACTATTCGGCCAACGTCTACGCCAACTACGACGAAACGTTCGCAGATGCGCACCATGTGTCGGCAACCGCCGGATTCAACTACGAAACGTGGGCCAGCAAGAACGTCTCGGTGGCAGGCATCAACCTCTCCTCCATAAACCTCGACGACCTGAATCTGGCAACGGGATCTCCCACGGAGGGCGCTTACGGCGGCGGCCAGAACGAATACGCCCTGGCAGGCTTCTTCGCCCGTATCAACTACGACTATAAAGGGCGCTACCTCTTCGAGGTGAGCGGACGCTACGACGGATCGTCACGTTTCGCCCCGGGAAACCGCTGGGGCTTGTTCCCCTCGGCATCGGCCGGATGGCGCATCTCCGAGGAGCCTTTCTTCGGCAACGCCAAAGACCTGGTGGACAACCTCAAGCTGCGCGCTTCGTTCGGCAGCCTGGGCAACCAGAACGTGTCGTCCTACTACACCTACATGCGCCTGATCACGAACCACGATTTCGACAACTACACCTTCGACGGCAGCATAAAGGGCAAATACTCCTCGCTGGGCGCCCCCGTAGCCTCCGACCTGACGTGGGAAACCGCCCAGCAGTGGGACCTGGGTCTGGATCTCACCATGCTGAACAACCGGCTCAACTTCACCGGCGACGTCTACATCCGCGACACGAAGGACATGCTGACCGACGGAATGGCGCTGCCCGGCGTATACGGGGCCGATTCGCCCAGCATGAACTCCGCCGAACTGCGCACGAAGGGCTATGAACTCTCCGTCAGCTGGCGCGACCAGTTCAAACTGGCCGGCAAACCGTTCGAATACAGTGTCGGTTTCAACATCAGCGACTACAAGAGCGTCATCACCAAATACGACAACAACCCGAACAAGTCATTGACCAACCTGACAAAGGGAGATTATTACGTCGGCATGGAGATCGGCGAAATCTGGGGCTTCAAGACCGACGGATTCTTCAAGACCACCGAAGAGGCGCAGGCCTATGCCAAAGAGGTCGACCTGAGCTACAGCTCGGGCCGTCTGACCGGCGGCTGGCAGGCAGGCGACCTGAAGTTCCTCGACCTGGACGGCAACCACATCTGGGGAGTCGGCAGCGACACCGTGGACGATCCCGGCGACCGGACGATTCTGGGCAACTCGCTCCCGACGTTCTCCTACGGCATCAACGCCTCGATCCGCTGGATGGGCTTCGACGCTTCGGTCTTCTTCCAGGGAACGGGCAACCACTACTGGTACCCCCACGCACAGATGATGCCTTTCTGGGGCTGCTATTCCTATCCCTACCTTTCCTACCTCCCGACGGATTTCCTCGGCAAGGTATGGGCGGAGGACAATACCGACGCCTATTTCCCGCGTGCAAGAGCCTATTCTTCATCGGGAGGCTATCTGAGCAAGGTCAACGACCGTTACCTGCAGAATATCCGCTACCTGCGCCTGAAGAACCTGACCGTCGGCTACACGATCCCCGCGACCCTCACCAAGAAGGCCGGCATCGACCAGATCCGCATCTATTTCTCGGGCGAGAACCTCTGCTACTGGTCGCCGCTCAAAAAGAACTCCAAGTACGTCGATCCCGAAGCGGCCATCAACCGCAGTTCCGACGTGAGCAACAACGCCTACTATCCGTGGGCCAAGACGTTCATGTTCGGCATCGACATCACCTTCTAATTTCAAAATCCGAATATCATGAAGCGATTAATCATATTGGCAGCAACGCTGATTGCAGGATTATCGGCCTGCGACTCCCTGCTGGACAAAGAACCGTTGGATCGGGTGACGCAGTTCGACTATTTCAAGACGAAAAGCGACCTGGAACTCTTCTCCAACCCCTTTTACGACAACCTGCTGGACAAGACGCCCTACGATGAGCAGAACGACCTGCTCGTTCAGATGACCCTCTCCGATATCCTCTACGGAGGCGACAAACGCACCGTTCCCAACACCGGCGGCGGCTGGTCGTGGGGCAACCTGCGCCGCATAAACACCTTGCTGGAATATGTCGACCAATGCGAAGACAAGGACGCTGTGCTCGAATATACCGCCTTGTCCCGGTTCTTCCGCGCCGCCTTCTATTTCGACAAGGTGAAACGTTTCGGCGACGTGCCCTGGTACGACACACAGCTCGGATCGGCGGATCCCGACCTCTACAAGGCGCGCGATTCGCGGGAGCTGGTCATGACCAAGATGATCGAGGATGTCGACTTCGCCATCAACAGCGGCGGTCTGACCGAGGAGGTGACGCCCTACCGCGTCAACAAATGGGCGGCACTGGCGCTGAAAGCGCGGTTCTGCCTCTTCGAGGGAACCTACCGCAAATACCACGGCATCAACCTCGAGGGACACGACTACACCTATTATCTGGAAGAAGCCGCCAAGGCCGCCAAAACGATCATCGACGAAGGCCCCTACAAGATCTATTCCACCAAAAATCCGGACAAGGACTACATGATGCTTTTCGCACAGGAGAATGCCAGCACCGAAGAGTATATCCTCGCCATCCGGAACAGCTACGAGGCCCAGGTCTACCACAATGCGACGGCCTACACGCTGTTACCGACACAGGGACGCCCGGGCTACACCCGCAAATTCATCAACATGTACCTGATGAAGAACGGCACGGCGTTCACCGACCGGACCGACGGGTGGCAGACGCTGCCTTTCACCGAGGAGGTGAAGGACCGCGACCCGCGCCTGGCGCAGTCGATCCGCACCCCGGGTTACAAACGTATCGGCGCAAAGCGGGTGCAGGGACCCGATCTCGGCGTCACGATCACCGGCTACCAACCCATCAAATTCGTTCAGGACACGACTGCCTCGGGAGGACAGATCGACCGTAACGACCGTTCGACCTGCGACATGCCGGTTTTCCGCTATGCCGAAGTGCTGCTCAACTACGCCGAGGCCAAGGCCGAACTGGGAACGCTCACACAGGATGACCTGACCATCTCCGTCAACGAAATCCGGAACCGGGTAGAGATGCCGGCCCTCAACATGGCAGAAGCCAACAAGAATCCCGACTGGTATCTTTCGTCCGAAGAATACGGCTATCCCAACGTGACCGGCGCCAACAAGGGCGTCATTCTGGAAATCCGCCGTGAACGGGCTGTCGAACTGATCCAGGAGGGTCTCCGTCTCCAGGATCTGTATCGCTGGAAAGCCGGCTACTGCATCGACCAGACCATTTCCGGCATGTATTTCCCGGGACCCGGCGAATACGACCTTTCGGGCAAAGGAAAGACCGATCTGATTCTCTATACGGCAGGAAGCACCAAACCCAAAGACGAAGAAGGTGTTTCGGTATACGAACTCGGTTCGGACATCATTCTCTCGGAGGGGAACAAAGGCTATGTCTACTATCACAAAACCGTAGAGAATCTGCGCACTCCGTTCAACGAGGAGCGCGACTACCTCTACCCGATTCCCAGCGGCGAGCGTTCGCTTAACCCGAACCTCACACAGAATCCGGGATGGAGCGACGGACTTAATTTTTAAGTTGGAAATAACCTAAAAAACAAGATTATGAGATTTGTAAAATATATGACAGCCCCGATCCTCATGGCGGCCCTGTGTTCCTTCTGGGGCTGCGACAAGGATGAGGACCATCTTTCCGAAGCTGTTCTGGCAAGTGCCAATACCCTGAATTTCGAAGCGGAAAGAGCGGCGGAAAAGATCATCACCATCTATGCCGACGCCGACTGGGTGACGGAAGTCCCCGACTGGGTGACGGTCACGCCCGACTCGGGAACCGGCGTCATGGACGTGACGATTTCGGTGACCGACAACATGCGCGACGGTGCGGAGGACAATCCCCGCAAAGCGGCCCTCGTCTTCAAGGGACGGACTCTTGCAAGCCGCGCCGAGGTGCTCATCATGCAGAACGGAGACAAATACCGCGATGTGAAGGAGTACACGGCAGGTGAACTCGCCGCCCTGGCGGACGAAACGGTCATTTCCGTACCGTCGGCGATCGTCGTGGCCGTGACGACCAAAGGCTTCGTCATCAGCGACGACAAAAATACAGACAATATCTTCGTCTCGAACAGTACGGCGGTTGCCGTCGGCGACAAGATTTCGCTGCTGGGAACCAAGTCGTCCGATTCGCAGAAACTCGCTACGGTAATCGACTGCGACGAGGTGACGGTTCTGTCCGGCGGAGCGGTCAACTACCCCGAACCGGAGGACATCAGTGCGAAAATCGACGATTACACCTCCTCCAAACGGGGATACGTCACCGTCAAGGGCATCTTCAACGGCAGCAGCCTCTCCGTTTCGGAGGACGCCAAGTATTCGGTCAGCGTCGTGGACGCACCGGCAAGCCTGGGCCTTTCCGCCCTGACCGGCCATATCGTAACCGTCACCGGCTACTACGCCGGGTTGGCCGAGCCTGTACAGCGCATCATGGCCACCGATGTCGAGGACAACGGTCTGAACGAGATCGTCTATTTCCTGGAGAACTTCGAATGGCTCGAACCGTGGTCCGTAGCAAGCGGTGTCGGCCAAACGGTCGAGACGGATAACCTCGATGCAAAAGCGACAGCGCTTACCTCCATAACTGTCGATGGAGTGACTGCATTCGACGCTGTCGAAAAACTCGGTTACAAGTTTATCTACGACAAGAACGACAACAAGCGCATCTACCTCCAGCAGAACTACCTCAAATTCGGCAAGACCGGCAATCACGCAGGTATCATTCTTCCTCCGATAGACGGGGTTCCCGAAGCAAAGGACAACGTGACACTCTCGTTCGACTGGAGCGGAATGCGGCAGGGATCCGGCAAGATCGACCCCGTCAATCTGATCGTCATCTTCGAGAACGGCAGCGACAAAGTGCAGATCGATATACCCGAACTGGGATGGGAAGAGGGTCACAAGCTCGAATGGGTTCGCGCCGAAGTCAGCCTGAAGGGCATTACGGTCAACAAGGATACGAAGATCACCATTACGCAGACGCAGTGGGATGTTTCGACGGCCAACCGCTGGTTCCTCGACAACATCAAAATATCCGAGCCGATAAAACTCTGATAACAGGAACCCTGTAAAACGGAATCAGCCGTTGACCCGTGGGTCAACGGCTGATTTTTTTCAGCGGCGCCGCAAAAAAGCCGACGTTTCCGCTCTGTTCTGCCGGCTATCGGCCCGCCCGCCGCAGGAAACACTCGATCGTGTTCTCCATCAGGCAGCAGATCGTCATGGGTCCGACGCCGCCCGGCACGGGAGTGAGCACCGAAGCCTTGGGTTCGATGGCCGCAAAGTCTACGTCGCCGCACAACTTGCCCGTCTCCGGGTCGCGGTTGACCCCCACGTCGATCACCACGGCGCCGTCCGACACCATATCCGCCGTGACGAACTTCGGCCGCCCGATGGCCACCACCAGAATCTCCGCCCCGCGCGTCACCTCCCCGAGGTTGCGCGTACGGCTGTGGGCCATCGTCACCGTGGCGTTCGCGTCCAGCAGCAGTTTCGACACGGGAAGTCCCACGATATTGCTGCGGCCGATCACCACGGCACGCTTGCCCGCGATCTCCACGCCTGCGGCCCGCAGCATCTTGAGAATGCCTTTCGGGGTGCAGGGAAGCGTGCAGGGCTGTTTCTGCCACAGCGCCGCGACATTCAAAGGGTGAAAACCGTCGACGTCCTTCGACTTGTCGATGGCGGCGATCACCTTGTCCTCGTCGATGTGCTTCGGAAGGGGCAGCTGGACCAGAATGCCGTCCACCTCGTCATCGAGGTTCAGGGCTGCGATGATGTCCAGCAGTTCGGCCTCGGAGACCGACTCCGGCTTGCGGATCGTGGTATTGCGGATGCCCACCTCGGCCGATGCCTTGGCCTTGCCCGTCACATAACTCACACTGCCGGGGTCCTCGCCCACGAGGATGACCACCAGATGGGGCACGCGCCCATATTTCGCGGGGAAGGTCTTCACCTGCTCCGCCATTTCAAGTTTCAGTTTAGCTGAAAGTTCTTTTCCGCTGATGATTTTTGCCATATATCGCTCGTATTATCTTTTCAAAAGGTATGTAAAAATGCAGAGTACAGAATCCGATAAGCCACAATCCACCCATACTCAAGGCTTGATTGGGAACTGCGAGCATCGGTCCCTCTTCGACGCAGAGATCCTCCGCACCGATATAGAACGACGAAACACACATTATCAAACCGAGCAAAATTCCGCAGGGAGCTAACCACCACCTCCGGCGCCACCAGTCATTCAATCGGTAGATGAACCGCAAAGGCAACCCAACTATCCCCAGTACGACGACCGTTACGACGGTCAGTAACAGCATCCACGCCGTATTGAGAGCGAAAGCAAACGCTCCTTCCACACCGCTCCAATCCCACCAGACCGTCACTGCAAGATTCAACGCGGTGATCAGCCCCACGGCCAGCGGAAACTGATAAACGATGTGCCACTCACGGCGGACAAGGCTCGGAAGACGCATCAATCGTCGAATGCCCGGTGACCGATGTCGGTGCGGTGGAACAGATTGTCGCAGTCGATGCGGGCCACGCCGGTCAACGCATTCTTGCGCGCCTCGGCCAGATTCTTACCCGTCCCCACCACGAACAGCACGCGGCCTCCGGCAGTGAGAATACGGTCGCCGTCGGCCCGGGTTCCCATGTGGTAAACAGCCCCTTCGACACGGTCCAGGCCTTTGATCTCATGTCCTTTTTCGTAATCGCCCGGGTAACCCTTCGAGGCCAGGACGACACCCAGCGTGGCAAAATCGTGCCACTCCAGCTGCGTGTCGCGGCCCTCGGCCACGGCGCAGAAGATGTCGACGATGTCGCTCTTCAACCGCGGCAGCACCACCTCGGTCTCGGGATCGCCGAAACGGGCGTTGAACTCGATGACCTCGATACCCCGCGCAGTCTTCATCAGTCCGCCGTAGAGCACGCCTTCGAAAGGACACCCTTCGGCGATCATCGCGTCGGCCACGGGCTGCATGATCCTCTCCATGGCATACCGCTCGTCGTCGGCCGTGATGAACGGCAGGGGCGAATAGGCGCCCATGCCGCCCGTATTGGGCCCCTCGTCACCGTCGTAGGCCCGTTTGTGGTCCTGCGCCAGCGCCATCGGCCACACCCGGCCGCCCGAAACGAAGCACATGAACGAAAACTCGGGTCCCTCGAGGTAATCCTCGACGACCACCTTACCCTCGCCGAACTTGTCGTCGAGCAGCATGTCTTTCAGGGCCGCTTCGGCCTCGGCCATCGTCTGGGCGATCACCACGCCTTTGCCGGCGGCCAGTCCGTCGTATTTCAGCACCGCGGGCATGGGGCGCGCCCCGACATAGGCCACGGCCTCGGCATAGTCGGTGAATGCGCGGAAACCCGCCGTCGGAATGCCGTATTTGGCCATCAGGCACTTGGCAAACTCCTTCGACGACTCGATGCGCGCCGCAGCCTTCGTGGGACCGAAGATGCGCAGCCCCGCGGCCTTGAAGCAGTCAACGACTCCCGCCGCCAGCGCCACCTCGGGACCTACGACCGTGAGGCTGATGCCCCGCTCCGCAGCGAAATCGCGCAGGCGCTCCACCTCGGTTTCGCGGATCGCCACGCACTCGGCCTGCCGGGCAATACCCGCATTCCCGGGTGCGCAGTAGATTTTCCCGACCTGCGGCGAACGCGACAGCGCGTCGACAATGGCGTGTTCGCGGCCGCCGGAACCTATTACCAAAACTTTCATAAACAAAATACTTGATATTAAAAGTGCTAAACACAGTCTTCGGCTGCTGATCCTTACCGCTTTTTGGCCGGCAACTAACCGCGGGGTTTCCCTGCGGAGGCTTATGTACTTTTTGGCCGCAAAAAGTAGTAAAGCCGCGGTCTTCGCCCGCTGTTCTTTGCCGCTTTTTGCCGCCCAAAAAGCAGCGTAAAAACCAACCCGCCGCCAAAAAAGCCTGAAAGACGCGGCCTAACGCTGGCTCCGGGCGACGGTCCCGCGAAAGCGACATGCGGATGATTTTAGCGCTACCTTTTGACACCAAAAGGCAGCGACTCGCCGCGGTTCGATCATTCTACCATCAAAAAGCACATAACCTTCGTGACAAATGAGAAATGACGAAAGATGTCCCGTAAATCGGAAATCGTCAGTGCTTGAAATGGCGTTCGCCGGTAAAGCACATGGCGATACCCTTCTCGTCGGCCTTCCGGATCGAATCCTCGTCACGGACCGAACCGCCGGGCTGCACGATCGCCGTCACACCGTACTGGGCAGCCAGCGTCACACAGTCGTCGAAGGGGAAGAAGCCGTCCGATGCCAGCACCAGACCCTCGGTGACGCCTGCGGCATGCGCCTGTTTCAGGGCGATCTCCGCCGAGCCGATGCGGTTCATCTGTCCGGCCCCGACACCCAGCGTCCGGCCGTCCTTCACCGCCACGATGGCGTTCGACTTCACATGCTTGACGATGTGCCAGCCGAAGTTCAGGTCCTCCATCTGCTCCGGGGCAGGCTGGGCCTTCGTGACGCACATCTCCGCCGTAACGGCCTTCGTCGCCACGTCGAGGTCCTGCACCAGCAGGCCGCCGTTGACGCTCACATACTGTTTGGGATCGACGTCGCCCTTGTCCATCTTGACTTCGAGCAGGCGCAGGTTCTTCTTCGTCGAGAGCACTTCGAGCGCCCCCTCGTCGAACGCAGGAGCCATGATGATTTCGAGGAAGATCGGCTTCATCAGCTCGGCGGCCTCGCGGGTCACCGTGCAGTTCGTGGCGACGATGCCGCCGAAGATCGACACCTTGTCGGCCTCGTAAGCCTTGGTCCACGCCTCGACGACGTCTTTGCCCGTGGCCGCGCCGCAGGGGTTCATGTGCTTGAGACCCACGCAGAACGGCTTGTCGAACTCGCGCACGATGCACAGCGCGGCATTGGCATCCTGGATGTTATTATACGACAATTCCTTGCCACCCAGCTGTTTGGCAAAAGCCAGCGAATAGGGAACCTCCTTCTCCTCGCGGTAAAATTTGGCTCCCTGATGGGGATTCTCGCCGTAACGCAGCGACTGCACGAGGTCGAACTCGAGGAACAGTTTTTCGTTCAGACCGGCCTGCGCACGCATATAAGTCGCGATCATCGCGTCGTACTCGGCGGTATGCGTATAGGCTTTGGCCGAGAGTTTCAGACGGGTGGCCTTTTCGGTGTTGCCGCCCTTCTCGATCTCGCCGAGGATCTGCGCATAGTCCGCGGGGTCGCACACGACCGTCACGTCGGCCCAGTTCTTGGCCGCCGAACGCAGCATCGAGGGTCCGCCGATGTCGATGTTCTCGATGGCGTCCTCCATCTTCACACCCGGCGTCTCGATCGTCCGGCGGAACGGATAGAGGTTCACGCAGACCATGTCGATAAACTCGATGTGGTTGTCCTTCAAGGCTTTCAAATGCTCCGGATCGTCGCGGCGGGCCAGCAGTCCGCCGTGCACGTTGGGATGCAGGGTCTTCACGCGGCCGTCGCAGATCTCGGGAAATCCCGTGACGTCGCTGATGTTGATTACCTCCACGCCGCTGTCGGCCAGCAATTTCATCGTGCCGCCCGTGGCGATCACCTCCCAGCCCAGGGCACGCAGCCCCCTGGCGAACTCCACGACACCGGTTTTGTCACTTACGCTAATTAATGCTCTCATAATCTATTTTCAATTTTACCGCCGAACTCTTCCGACCGCTGCCGTCGTCGCCTGCGGCGCCGTTTACAAGTCCGCCCCTCCCTGAACCCCTCTCTCGGGAGGGGCTTATCGCATGCGAGCGGAAGCGATTCAATTGTCAATTGCACAACACGGCAAAACGAACCCGTTCGACGATATTAAAACTACCTACCTTATTAATTTACCAATCGTTTCAATATACAGCGGATATTCCACGGCGTGAATCATCTGCTCCAGTTCTTCGATGTCATTTCCCTCGTAGGGAAAAGCCCTCTGGGCGATGATGCGCCCGCCGTCCAGCTCGGCATCGACGTAGTGGATCGTCACGCCGAAGACCTTGACGCCGTATTCCAGCGCCTGCTCGATGGCGTGCGCCCCGCGGAAGGCCGGCAGCAGCGAGGGATGGATGTTGATGATCCGCCCGCCGTAGGCCCCCAGCAGCACGTCGCCCACGATACGCATGTAGCCCGCCAGACAGACCAGTTCCACGCCCGCGGCATCCAGCCGCGCGACGATCTCCCGTTCGTAGTCCGCCTTCGAAGCGTACTGTTTCGGGGCGAAGACAAACGCCCCGACCCCGTGCTCCGCAGCCCTTTCGACCACCTTCGCACCGGGTTTGTCGCAGACCATCAGCACGACTTCGGCATCCAGCACACCCTGCTCGCAGGCCGTGACGATGGCTTCGAAGTTTGTGCCGCTACCGCTGGCGAAGACTGCAAGGCGCCGCATCCGTCTACCGGATGACGACACCCTCGGTGTCCGTTACGCGTCCGATGACCGTGGCCCGCTCGCCCTGCTCCGTGAGGATGCCGATGGCCTTCTGCGCCTCGGCGGCATCGAGCGCGATGACCATGCCGATACCCATGTTGAAGATATTGAACATCTCGCGGTGGGCCACCTGGCCGTATTTCTCCAGGAAGCGGAACACGGGCAGAATCTCCCATGACCCTTCGTCGATCTCAAGCCCCTGACCCTCGTGCAGGATGCGGGGGATGTTCTCGTCGAAACCGCCGCCCGTGATGTGGCTGATACCGTGCACGTCGCAGTTGCGAACCACCTCCAGCACCTGCTTCACGTAGATTTTCGTCGGCGTGAGCAGCACCTCGCCCAGCAGTTTGTTCGAAAGTTCCGGATAGGACTCGCGCAGGTTCAGGCAGTTGTCCGCAACGATCTTGCGCACGAGGCTGAAGCCGTTGGAGTGCACGCCGCTCGACGCAACGCCCACCAGCACGTCGCCGGCCCTGACCTTCGATCCGTCGATCAGCTGCGACTTCTCCACGACGCCCACCGTGAATCCGGCGATGTCGTATTCGCCCTCGGCGTACATGCCCGGCATCTCGGCGGTCTCGCCGCCCACCAGCGCACAGCCGGTCTGGCGGCAGCCCTCGGCGACACCCGCTACGATGGCCTCGATCTTCTGGGGTTCGTTGTGCCCCACGGCCACGTAGTCGAGGAACACCAGCGGTTCGGCGCCCTGCGCCAGCACGTCGTTGACGCACATGGCCACGGCGTCGATGCCGATCGTATCGTGCTTGTCCATCTCGAAGGCCAGCTTGAGTTTGGTTCCCACGCCGTCGGTGCCGCTCACGAGCACCGGCTCCTTCACCTTGAGGGCCGAGAGGTCGAACATCCCGCCGAAGGCGCCGATGTTCCCCATCACACCCAGACGCGAGGTCGAGGCCACATGCTTTTTGATGCGCCGCACCACTTCGTATCCGGCTTCGAGATTCACGCCGGCCTTTTCATAAGATTGTGCCATATTTTTTCCTTGCTAACATTTTACATCCTTGTTGGCCTCGTCGGGCGACTGGTACAGCGCCGTGGGATAGTGTCCCGTGAAGCAGGCCATGCAGAGTTCCCTGCGGTTGCCCGCCTTCAGCAGCGACGCCGGCGAAAGGAACACCAGCGAATCGGCACCGATCTCTTCGCAGACACCCGCCGTGTCCTTGCGGGCCGAGATCAGCTCCTCGCGCGTCGAAGTGTCCACACCGTAGAAACAGGGATCGGTCATCGGGGGACTGGCGATGCGGACGTGCACCTCGGTGGCTCCCGCCTCCTTGAGCATCGTGACGATACGCCGCGAGGTGGTACCGCGCACGATCGAGTCGTCGACCAGCACCACGCGCTTGCCCCTGACGATCGAGCGCACGGCCGAAAGCTTCATCCGCACGCCCTTCTCACGCAGCTCCTGCGAGGGCTGGATGAAGGTGCGGCCGATGTATTTGTTCTTGATCAGTCCCATTTCGTAGGGAAGACCGCTCGCCTCGGCGTAACCCATCGCGGCGCTGAGGCTCGAATCGGGAACTCCGACCACGATGTCCGCCTCGGCGGGTGCCTCCTTCCAGAGCAGGCGCCCCGACTCCTTGCGGTAGGCGTGGACGTTGCAGCCGTCGATGTCGCTGTCCGGACGCGCGAAATAGATGTACTCCATCGAGCACATTTCCGAACGTTTGTACATCGAATAGTCGCGGCTGCGGATGCCCTGTTTGTCGATCGTGACGATCTCGCCCGGCTCGACGTCGCGCACGAACTCCGCACCCAGCACATCGAAAGCGCAGGTCTCGCTCGACACCACCCAGCCGTCGCCCAGCTTGCCGATCGACAGCGGGCGCAGGCCGTATTTGTCGCGGCAGGCGTAGATGCGGTTGGCCGTCATGATCAGGAAGGCGAAGGCGCCTTCGAGCATGTTCAGCGCGTCGATAATCGAGAAGATACGCGGCCGGTCGTGGTAGCGCGTCTCCTTCTTGATCAGGTGGGCCAGAATCTCGCTGTCAGAAGTCGACTGGAACAGGCTGCCCTTGTTTTCGAGGTGGCGGCGCAACAGTTCCGAATTGACGATATTGCCGTTATGCGCCAGCGCGAAGTCGCCCGTGTTGTGGCGGAAGAGGAAAGGCTGCACGTTCTCGATGCCGCCGCCCCCGGCCGTGGTGTAACGCACATGGCCAATGGCCGTGGAACCTTTCAGCGTGGCGAGTTTCGCCTCGTCGAAAACTTCCGTCACCAGCCCTCCGCCCTTGATGCGGCGGAACGTGCCGCTGTCGTCCACCGAGACGATGCCAGCCCCCTCCTGCCCGCGGTGCTGCAGGGCGTGGAGACCGTAGTAGGTCAGCGACGCGGCGTCCGGCACTCCGTAGATGCCGAACACCCCGCATTCCTCGTGCAATTCGCGGTCGCGGATCACTTCCATCATACTATCCGACGATTTTTTGCAGGCGTGCCAGAATCTCCTCGTAAGCCTCGCGAACCTTGCCCAGGTCGCGGCGGAAACGGTCCTTGTCGAGTTTCTCGTTGGTCGTGGCATCCCACAGGCGGCAGGTGTCGGGCGACACCTCGTCGGCCAGCACGATCTCGCCGTCCGACGTCTTGCCGAACTCGATCTTGAAGTCCACCAGCTTGATGTTCATCTTCAGGAACAGTTCCTTGAGCACCTCGTTGATCTTGGCCGTCATGGCGTACATCTCGTTCAGCTCCTCGTAGGTAGCGGCGCCCAGCGCCACGGCGTGGTGGTCGTTGATCAGCGGGTCGCCCAGCTCGTCCTTCTTGTAGCAGATGTCGAAAATGACGTTCGAGGGCTGCGTACCCTCCTCGATGCCCAGACGCTGGGCCATCGAACCGGCGATGACGTTGCGCACGATCACCTCCAGCGGAATGATCGTCACCCGGCGGCAGACCTGGTCGCGGTCGTTGATCGTCTCGATGTAGTGGGTCTTCACGCCCGCCTTCTGCAGCTCCTTGAAGATCAGGGTCGAAATGGCGTTGTTCAGCACGCCCTTGTTCTCGATCGTGGCTTTCTTGATGTTGTTGAAAGCCGTAGCGGCATCCTTGTAGTGGATGATGATCTTATCGGGATCGTCCGTGCGGAAAACCTGTTTTGCCTTGCCCTCGTAGAGCATTTCGAGCTGTTTCATGTTGTTTGGGTGTTTTTTGATTATTTGATTCGTTGTCTCATTTCATATCGAAGTCCACCACGATCGGACGGTGGTCCGAGGGATGCCAGAAATTCGAGAGTTTGCCCGGGTCGCGGACCGGCCCGGTGTAGGCGTCGGTCACCACGTCGGCATGCGTGACGCGCTCGTAGAGCGGCGGCGTGCAGTAGACGAAGTCGATGCGCGACTTGCCGCCCGTGGTCGTCTTGAACTCCCCGGGATATTTCTCGGCAATCACGTCCACATAGGGCGTATTTTGCAGGATGTAGTCGTGGACCAGGAAACGCATGTCGCCCGCCGGATATTTGTAAAACCAGTTGTCGCGCGACGAACGCGAGTTGAAGTCGCCCATCATCATCCAGAGCTGCTTTTCGGCACCCGGAACCGAATGGATCGTATGGTTGCAGATGTATTCCATCTCCATGCGGCGGTATTTGTCCCCGCCGTTCTCGGCACGGCTCGCGTCGCGGTCCTTGGCCTCGTAGGCATAGCCCTGCGGCCAGGTGTGGAGCGTCACGATGTTGACCGTCTTGCCGTTCTTCTCGATGCGCGCCCAGCCCGAGCCGTGCGTCACCACGCTGTCGGGCTTCGCCCCGACGATGCGCCCGACGTTCTCGATCGGGTATTTCGACGTGATCACCTGCGGGTAATTGTCGCGGTGTCCGCCCACATACCAGTATTTATGACCGTAACGGGCAGCCAGTTCGCCCCAGTTCCCGACCAGATAACGGTCGGCGGCATCCATCTTGTCGGCCGTGCCGGTCTTGTAGATCGACTGCGCCTCGCACCACACGCACACGTCCGGATCGTACGCCCTAACCCATTCCACGAACTTGTCGTAGTTGTCGCCCTGCCCGGACCACATCCCGTTCTGGATGTTCCAGTACAGCAGGCGCATGTTGTTTTTCGGGTTCTTCGGGTTTTTCCGGGCATGGACGCAGACCGGAGCGAGCATCGCCGCAAGAAGCAGCACGCTGCAAAAACGGAACAGGGAGGTTTTCATCGGTTATTGGTTTTAAGGTTATTGCATTTTGCGGAAATACGCCACGGCGTTGTCGAACAGCGACTGCTGCTTGTTGCCGGCGATATTCCTGAACAGGTTGTTTTCATAACGCTCCGTGTGGCCCATCTTGCCGAGAATCAGTCCGTTCTGCGAGATGATGCCCTCGATGGCGTACGACGAGCCGTTGGGGTTGCAGGGAGCCTCGGCCGTGGGATTTCCTGCGGCATCGGCGTACTGGAAGGCCACCTGTCCGTTGGCGAACAGCTCGCGGGCGAGCGCCTCGCTCACCACGAACTTGCCCTCGCCGTGGCTGACGGCAATCGAATGCAGTTCACCCAATTCGAAGCCACGGAGCCACGGGGAAGCGGTCGTCGCAACGCGCGTGGTGACGATCTGCGAAATATGACGGTTGACGTCGTTGCGGAACAGCGTCGGCGAATCCTTGGTGACCATGCCCAGACGGCCGTAAGGCAGAAGACCCGACTTGACCAGCGCCTGGAAACCGTTGCAGATGCCCAGGATCAGGCCGCCGCGGTCGGTCAAAGCGTGGATTTCGTCGCGAATATCCTTATTGTTCAACACGTTGACGATGAATTTGGCGCTTCCGTCGGGTTCGTCGCCCGCCGAGAAACCGCCTGCGAGCACGAAGATGTGCGCCCGGCGGATATGCTCCTTCATTTCGGCGATCGAACGCAGGACGTCGTCGCCGGCGATGTTGCACAAGACGCTCGTCCGGACCTCGGCCCCTGCCTTGCGGAACGCCTTGGCGGTGTCGTAGTCGCAGTTCGTACCGGGGAACACCGGGATATAGACCACCGGGGTCTCGACCGCCTCGCCGGGATAGGTGAAACTCTTCGGCGCCGGCCGCGAGGTCATCACCTCCGCCGAGTTCCGGCCCTTGTCCGGGTAAACCGCCGCGAATTTCTCCGTATTGGCCTTGTAAAGCTCTTCAAGCGGCATCTTCGTCCCGTTGACCGTCAGCGCCTCCTCGGCGACGGTGAAGCCCAGCTGTTCGGCGCGGGGATATTCGAGCGTGCCCTCGCACTCGACGAGGATCGAGCCGTAGGCGTATTCGTAAAGCCGCTTTTCATCCATCGTCACCTCTGCGCCGATGCCGTTGCCGAAAGCCATCTTCGCGAGGCCCTCCCCGACGCCGCCGAAGCCCACGGACCACGCCGAGAGGATTTTCCCGGACTCGGCCTGCCCGCTGACGAACGCAAAGTTCTCCTTCAGCTGCGCCGTATCGGGCATGCGGTTCTCCAGCGGAGTATGGCGGACGAGGTAGATGCGGTGTCCGGCGCCTTTGAGGTCGGTGGAAATGACCTTCGAAGCGTCGACCGTCGTGATGCCGAAGGCCATCAGCATCGGCGGTACGTTGATGTCCTGGAACGTGCCCGACATCGAATCCTTGCCGCCGATCGAAGGCAGCCCCAGCTCGACCTGCATCTTCAGCGCCCCGAGCAGCGCCCCGAGCGGCTTGCCCCACGACTCGGGATTCCGGGTCATACGCTCGAAATACTCCTGGTAGGAGTAGCGCATCCTCTCGTAACGCGCGCCCGCGGCCACGACCTTCGCCGCAGCTTCCACGACGGCATAGGCCGCGCCGTGGTAGGGACTCCACGAAGCCACGTAGGGGTTGTAGCCGAAGGCCATGACGCTGGCCGTGTCGGTATAGCCGTCGGTGGGGAGTTTCTGCACCGAAACCTGCGTCTCGCTGCGCTGCATGCGGCCGCCGAAGGGCATCAGCACCGTCGAACGGCCGATCGTCGAGTCGAACATCTCCACGAGGCCCCGCTGCGAGAGGACGTTGTTGTCGCGAAGGTTGTTCGCAAAACGCTCGGCAAGGGTCTCCCCCGCCACTTCGCGGGCAAAGGGATCGCGGTTCTCCACCGCACCGATCCGCGCCTCGGCATAATGCTTCGCCCCGGCGCTGTCGATGAATTCGCGCTTGAGGTCCACGACCATGCGGTCGCCGTTGAACATCCGCATGCGGGCCGTGTCCGTCACATCGGCCACGTGCACCGCCTCGATGTTCTCCTCGCGGCAGTATCCCATGAACTCCTCCATGTCCTTCGCCTCGACCACCACCGACATGCGCTCCTGCGACTCGCTGATGGCGAGTTCCGTGGAGTTCAGACCGCTGTACTTGGTCTTCACGCGGTCGAGGTAGATGTCCAGCCCGTCGGCCAGTTCGCCGATGGCGACGCTGACGCCGCCGGCACCGAAGTCGTTCGATTTCTTGACGAGGCGCGTCACCTCCGGACGGCGGAACAGCCTCTCGAGCTTGCGCTCCTCGGGAGCGTTGCCCTTCTGCACCTCGCTGCCGCAGGTTTCGAGCGACTTCGCGTCGTGCTCTTTCGAAGAGCCGGTCGCCCCGCCGATGCCGTCGCGGCCCGTGCGGCCGCCGAACATGATGATCCGGTCGCCCGGTGCGGGACGCTCGCGGCGGACGTTCGAAGCCTTCACGGCTCCCACCACGGCCCCCACTTCGAGGCGTTTGGCGACGTAGTCGTCGTGGTAAATCTCACGGACATGGGTCGTGGCCAGTCCGATCTGGTTGCCGTAGCTCGAATAACCCGCCGCGGCCTTCTTCGAAATGACGCTCTGGGGCAGCTTTCCGGAAAGGGTCTCGGAAACCGGCAGGTAAATGTTTCCCGCACCCGTCACGCGCATCGCCTGGTAGACGTAGCTGCGGCCCGACAGCGGGTCGCGGATGGCACCGCCCAGACAGGTCGAAGCCCCGCCGAAGGGTTCGATCTCCGTGGGATGGTTGTGGGTTTCGTTCTTGAATTGCAGAAGCCATTTCTCGGTCTGCCCGTCGACGTCGACGTCGATATAGACCGAGCAGGCGTTGTTCTCCTCCGAGACCTCCAGATCGTCCAGCAGGCCTTTCCGCTTGAGGTAACGCGCGCCGATCGTCGCCATATCCATCAGGCAGAGGCTCTTGTGCTCCCGGCCCAGTTCGCGGCGGATACGCAGGTACAGAGCCAGCGAATCTTCGATCTCCGCCTTGGCGAACGACTCCTCGACGGTGATGCCCTCGAGTTCGGTCGTGAAGGTCGTATGGCGGCAATGGTCGCTCCAGTAGGTGTCGAGGATGCGCAGTTCCGTTTCGTAGGGATCGCGCCCCTCCGAACGGAAGTATTTCACCACCTCGCGCAGGTCGTCGGCGTTCATCGCCAGGCCCATCTTCCGGCAATAGGCGTCCGATTCGGAATCCGCCATCTCCCGGAACCCTTCGAGCACCTCGACGGGCTTCACCTCGGCCTGCTCCATGTCGCTGAGCACCGAGAGGTCCTTCTCACGCGATTCGACGGCGTTGATGTAGTAATGCCGGATCTTCGCCAACTCCCCGTCGGTCGCCTTGTCGTCGAAAACGAGCAGTTTCGACGAGCGGATGCTGACCCGGGCTTCGGGATCGATCAGCCGCACGCAGTCGACAGCCGAAGCGGCGCGCTGGTCGAACTGCCCGGGGAGGCACTCCACGGCGATATACCTGCGCCCCGCAAGATCGAACGTGTCGGTCACGGAGTCGGTCACCACCTCGCCGAAAACCGTATAGCGGCTCTTTTCCAGCAGTTCTTCGCTGAAGCCGAAAAGATCGTAGACGCAGAGCAGGCGCACCTCGCCCAGCGACAGGTTCAGATTGGTGTTCAGTTCGCGGCGCAGGCTCTCGGCCTCGACCCGGAAGCGGGGCAGTTTTTCTACGAAAATGCGGTAATTGGTCGTATTATTCATTATTTCTGTTTATATTTCATTCATCGTTCAGCGGCTCCATACGCCGTCATTACGGCCTTTGCCCGTGTATACAAGCCTGACCTTCCCCCAAATCCCCTCCTCGGAGAGGACGACTCGCCTGCAGGACGACACAATCTGTTATTTCACAAACCGGCCTGCCCATTCGGCCTCAAACCGTGCGGCATCCATTCCCACGAAAGTGATGTGGCCCATCTTGCGTTTGGGACGGCTTTCCGTCTTGCCGTAAAGGTGCACGTAGACCCCCGGGAAGTTCTCCGCGGCGATTTTCTCCGCGGCTTCGAGGTCCTGTCCCAGAATATTTTTCATCACCGCGGGAGCCACCGGCTGCGGCTCCTGCAAAGGCTCCCCGACCAGATAGCGGACCAGTTCGCGGAACTGGTTCGTGGTCGCCCCCTCGATGGTGTAGTGACCCGAGTTATGCGGGCGCGGGGCCATCTCGTTGAAGTAGATTTCATCGCCTTTGATGAAATACTCGATGGCCAGGATACCCCGATAACCGCAATCGCGCATGAAACGCTCGCTCTGGGCCTTCATCCGCCCGAGCACCCCGGAATCGACTTCAGCAGGTACGATGCACAAATCCAGAATCCCGTCGCGGTGGACGTTGCGCCCCACGGGAAAACTCACGACCCGCTCGCCGTCGGCCACCATCACGATGCTGGCCTCGGAATCGAACGGCACGAACTCCTCCAGGATGCAGGGAACCGCGAGCAGGGGCAGCGCCCCGGCGATGTCGGACTCCGTCTTCAGCACCCTCTGTCCGTGGCCGTCGTAGCCCAGCGTGCGGGTTTTCAGCACGGCGGGAAGCCCCAGCCGCCGCACGGCTTCGCGCAGCGACGCTTCGTCGTCCACGGCCTCGAAACCGGGCGTGCGCAGCCCGTGGGCACGGGCGTTCGACTTCTCGCGCAGGCGGTCCTGCGAATCGTAGAGGGGCTTGTAGCCCTGCGGGATGTTGTATTTTTCACACAGCGGAATCAGAATGTCTCCCGGCACGTTTTCGAATTCATAGGTCACCGCATCGCTGCGGCGGCACAGCTCCTCGAGCGCCGCAGCATCGCCGTAGGCCGCGACGATACGATCGTCGCAAACCCTGAATGCCGGGGCGTCGGCCGCCGGATCGAGGCACACGGTGCGCACGCCCAGTTCCCGCGCCTGCTCGGCGATCATCAGGCCCAGCTGGCCTCCTCCTATGATACCGATGGTCTTCATCACAATTCGGCTTTCAGCACATCCGCGGTCTGTTTGGCGCGGAAAGCATCGAGTTTCGCCGCCAGGGCAGTATCCTGCAATGCGAGGATCGACACGGCGATCAGCGCGGCGTTCTTCGCGCCGTTGATGGCCGTCGTGGCCACGGGAACGCCCGCGGGCATCTGCACGATCGACAGCAGCGAGTCCAGCCCGTTCAGGGCGCGCGACTTCACGGGAACGCCCACAACGGGCAGCGGAGTCATCGAGGCCACCATGCCCGGCAGGTGCGCCGCGCCGCCGGCCCCGGCGATGATCACGCCGATACCGCGCTCTTTGGCCGTCTTGGCGTATTCGCACAGCAAATCGGGCGTGCGGTGGGCGCTGACCACCCGTTTTTCGAAATCCACACCGAACGCTTCGAGCGTGGCGGCGGCTTCGGCCATCACCTCGTAGTCGCTCACAGAGCCCATAATCACGCCTACTTTCATATGAATTCGTTTTTTATCATCACTAAAATCCGTCCCCTAAACGGGCGGAGAGCCGGCCCCAAACGTTCCAACCTGCCGCCGCCCCTGAAACCCGTCTTTCAGACGGGCGAAAAAACAAACCGCCACGACATCGCATGTCATGGCGGTCTGGTATCTATCCGAGCACCCCACGAGCAGGCATCTGCTGCCCCAGGGACTCTGCACGCCGCATCTCTTGCTGACACGCCCGCGAATAGAAGGCAGCGGCCTGGCCCTGCTGTTTCTTTCGTTCGCGTTGGTCGATATTGCAGCCTGAAATCATGGGAATTAACCTAACAGTTGTAAAAACAACGTTACAAAAGTAGTGCTTTTCGGCATACTTTCAAAATTCCCGGACAGATTCTATCGACAATTTATCGACAATCCTCCCGGCTCATCGAATAGGGCGCATCCCCGGGCTTCGTGCCGCGATCTTTTTCGGGTTCCGGCTGCATGTCGAAACGGATCTTTGCCCCCTCGAGCAGCTCTCCGTATTTGAGGAATGTCCTGCCGGCGGCTTTCCCGTCGACGGTCATCCCGCTGACATATCGGTTTTCGGGACCATTTTCGGGGGCTTCGATTTCGACCGTTTTCCCGTTTTCGAGATGAATGGCCGCTTTTCGGAACAACGGCGAGCCGACCACGTATTCATCCGATCCCGGGCAGACGGGATAGAATCCGAGTGCCGAGAAGACGTACCATGCCGAAGTCTGTCCGTTGTCCTCGTCGCCGCAGTAACCGTCGGGTTTCGCGGAATAGAGCCGGTCCATCACCTCGCGGACCCAATACTGCGCTTTGTGGGGCTGGCCGACATAGTTGTAGAGGTAGATCATGTGCTGCGCGGGCTGGTTGCCGTGGGCGTAGTTGCCCATGTTGGCCACCTGCATTTCGGTGATCTCGTGGATGCGCGCGCCGTAGTAACTGTCGTCGTAGATCGGCGGCACGACGAACACCGAATCGAGCATTTCTCCGAATTCGGTTTTGCCGCCCATCAGGGTTGCAAGGCCCTCCGGATCGTGGAACACCGACCAGGTGTAGTGCCACGCGTTACCCTCCGTGTATGCGTCGCCCCACTTGTAGGGGCTGAACGGAGACTGGAACGTGCCGTCTTCGTTACGGCCCCGCATCAGGCGGGTTTCGGGATCGAAGACATTGCGCCAGTTCTGCGAAGCTTTTTCCAGCATCGCGGCATCCTCCGTCTTGCCGAGTTTAGCGGCCACCTGCGCGATGCACCAGTCGTCGTAGGCGTATTCCAAAGTGCGGGCCACGTTCTCGTTGATACCCACGTTATAGGGCACATAGCCCAGCGTGTTGTAGTACTCGTGTCCGAGCCGCCCGGTCGAGGAGACCTGCGGGTGCACCTTGTCACGGCCCGCGAGCATCGCCTCGTAGAGCGTGGCAATGTCCTCCTGCGGGGTGATACCCTTGAGAATGGCATCCGAGACCACCGAGGCCGAGTTGTTTCCCACCATGCAGCCGCGATGGCCCGGTGATGCCCATTCGGGCAGGAAGCCGCTCTCGCGGTAGGTGTTCGCAAGCCCTGCCTGAATTTCGGCGTTGACCGAGGGATAGACGAGGTTCAGCAGCGGAAACAGACTCCGGAACGTATCCCAGAAACCCGTGTCGGTATACATATATCCCGGCAGCACCTCACCGTTGTAGGGACTGTAATGCACAGGCTTGCCCGCAGCGCCGATCTCGTAGAATTTGCGCGGGAACAGCGTCGAACGGTAGAGGCACGAATAGAACGTGCGGTATTGCTCCTCCGTGCCGCCCGCGACTTCGATACGTCCCAGCACCTCGTCCCAGCGGGCCTGCGCTTTTGCTTTTACGGTTTCGAAATCGTCGGTGCCCAGCTCCGTTTCGAGGTTGCGGACGGCCTGCTCTTCGGAGATAAACGACGAGGCCACGCGGGCCGTCACCCGTTCACCGCGGCGGGTGGTGAAATAGACCGCCGCCAGTGCATGCTTGCCCGTCACGGCGTCGCCCTTGATCTCCTGCCCGCCGTCGAAAATGCGGTAGGTTTCGATGGGCTTGTCGAAGCGAATGATGAAGTAATTGCGGAAATTGTCGGGCACGCCCCCGCTGTTGCGCGTCGTGTAACCCGCGACGGTTCGGTCATCGAGCACTTTTACCTGTGAGCCGCGGTCGAAGGCGTCGATCACAACGCCGCTCTCCGCGCTCTCGGGGAATGTGAAGCGCAGCACGGCGGCGCGCTCCGTCGGGGTCATTTCGGCCACGACATCGTGATCGGCGAGGTAGACCGAGTAATAATAGGGCTTCGCCGTCTCGGACTGGTGGGAGAACCAGCTTTGGCGGGCGTTTTCATCAATCCTGTCTTTGCCGCGCACGGGCATCAGCGAAAACTGTCCGTAATCGTTGATCCACGGCGAGGGCTGGTGCGTCTGCTTCAGACCCCGGATCGTGTGAGACCCGTAGGTGTAGGCCCATCCGTTGCCCATCTTGCCCGTCTGCGGCGTCCAGAAATTCATGCCCCACGGAACCGCAACGGCCGGGTAGGTGTTACCCGTCGAGAGCGTATAATCCGACTGGGTTCCGACAAGTGTCGAGACATATTCCGAGGGGCGCAACGGCGGCTCGGATTGCGGGGTCCGGCAGCAGGCCGCGGCCAGGGCCGCAAAAATCAACAGTATGAGATTCTTCATTTTTTATTCCAAATTATCGAATTGGGTAAAAAGACAAGCTACCGGGCTTTCGCCTCGCAGTAGGCGCAGCGGCAGGTCCCGTCCGCCTGACGGTGGAACAGCCGGTCCACATCCTCCGAAGCGGAGATGCAGCGGCGGTTCGGGCACTCGTATTCGTTCACGACATACTGTTCGCTGAAAACCGGGGTGTGTTCGAAGGGCCTGTTCTCGTCAGCCCAGCGCAGCAGCGTATAGATCAGCGCCATGCGCACGAACTTGCCGTTCTCGACCTGCCGGAAATAAGCCGCGCGGGGATCGTTGTCCACGGCGCGCGTGATCTCGTTGACGCGCGGCAGCGGATGGAGTATGATCATGTCCTCCTTGGCGGTCTTCAGCTTCTCGGGGTTGAGCACGAAGCTGTTCTTCACGCGGTCGAACTCCTCCTCGTCGAGGAAACGCTCCTTCTGGACGCGCGTCATGTAGAGGATGTCCAGCTCGGGCATCACCTCCTCCATGGTCTCGACCTCGCGGAACTCCAGACGCGAGTTCTCGGCCATCTCCGCGAGCATGTAGTCGGGCAGGCGCAGTTCCTGCGGAGCGATCAGGATCACCTTGATATTCGAATAGCGCGACAGGGCCTTGATCAGCGAGTGGACCGTACGGCCGAACTTCAGGTCGCCGCAGAAACCGATCGTCATGTTGTCGAAGCGACCTTTTTCGCGCTTGATCGTCAAAAGATCGGTCAAAGTCTGCGTGGGATGGGCGTGGCTGCCGTCGCCGGCGTTGATGACCGGGATGCCCGCATACTGCGAAGCCACCAACGGCGCGCCCTCCTTGAAGTGACGCATGGCGATGATGTCCGCGAAGCAGCGGATCACGCGCACGGTGTCGGCCACCGTCTCGCCCTTCGACACCGACGAGGAGTTGGCGTCGGAGAAGCCGATGACCTGACCGCCGAGCTCGAGCATCGCCGCCGTGAAACTCAGCCGCGTGCGGGTCGAAGGCTCGTAGAAAAGCGTGGCCAGTTTCTTGCCCCTGCATGCCTCGCTGTACTTGGCGCGGTTGGCGATGATGTCCTCGGCGAGGGCCACGATCTGTTCGGTTTCCTGAACCGTGAGGTCCGTGGGATCAATTAAATGTCGCATAGGTTTTCATTCATTTACAAAGTTTCCGATTTTCACCCAATTCTGATTTTAGGGGGAGCGAATTTTGGCCCGACCGATGGTCGGCACGGATGGGCTGCACCGAAGTACCGTCCATTCGTGCCGAACGAGGAAGGACGAAAGGCGCCCGCCAAAATCGGAATTATCGCATCCAGCTCTCGTCCGCCGGATTGTTCCGGAACGCGATCAGCCGCGCCTTGTCTTCGGGCCTGATATACCCCTCCTCGGCGGCCACTTCGACGAGGGCGTCGAGGTTCGACAGGCTGTAATTCGTGACGTTCGCCTCCCGCATGCGGTCGAGACCCTTCTGCATCCCGTAGGTGAAGATCGAAGCCACGCCGAGCACCTCGGCGCCGGCTTCGCGCAGGGCGTCGACCACCTCGATACACGAACCGCCCGTCGAGATGAGATCCTCGATCACGACGACCTTCTGGCCCTTTTCCAACTTGCCCTCGATCCGGTTGCCGCGGCCGTGGTCCTTCTGCCCCGAGCGCACGTAGCCCATCGGCAGGTCGAGGATCGTGGCCGTGATGGCCGCATGGGCGATGCCGGCCGTGGAGGTTCCCATCAGCACCTCGGCTTCGGGGAATTTCGTGCGGACGATTTCGGCGAGGCCCGCCTCGACATGGCCACGAACCACGGGGGCCGTAAGCGTCAGGCGGTTGTCGCAGTAGATCGGGCTTTTGATGCCGCTCGCCCAGGTGAAAGGCTGTTCGGGACGCAGGAATACCGCGCCGATCGACAGCAGGTCTTTAGCAATTCTCTTCTCCATAATTTTCAACGAAGTCCCGGCAGGTTTCTTCCTCCGTTTTTCACGATGAAACCTGCCGGGACCCCGTTAAAGCACCTGCGGTGCCGGTTTCATCGTGACATTTCCTCCAAATCACCCCTTGACAAAGGGAAACTTTGCGATTCGGATTCTCTTGAATTTCTATTTCAGGTTTTTAGTTTTCAGTTCTTCGGCGACCCAGCGCACCCATTCATCCACATTGTCGGTCAGTTCCCCGGGCAGCGGCAGCGGAATGCGCACATCGGGCGCAATGCCCGCGGAGTCGATCCCGCGGCCTTCCGAAACCCGGCAGGAACGGGTCGTGGGGAGCATCATCCACCGGGTCGAGTCCTGCGGAAAATAAAGTATTTCGCAGTTCGAGAAATCGAGGCACCCGAGCGTATTGTCCTGCCCGTAAACGGTAGTCCGGCGGCTGGTGGCCCTGACTTCGAGCACCAACTGTTCACCCGAGGAGCCGACTTTTCCATCGATCAGCAGCCCCACCCGGCGAGGCCACGGCGAGACGGAATCGTGACGGATCCGGTAAGTTTTGCGCTCCCCGGCGAGAAATTCCCCGGCCGGGGTCCGCTCCATCCGTGCGATCTTCGCGCGTCCCCGCTCCGTATCGCCGGCAAACTCCCTCACGTGGGCGATGGCCAGGTCCGAAACGCGGTACTCCATGGCATCCTCCACCCCTTCGTGGTCGTAGAGCAGTTTGAGCAGCGGTTCATAGGCACTGTCGCTCCCGCCGCCGTTGCCGCGGATGTCGAGGACCAGGTTTGCACATCCCGAGGCCAGATAAGCCCGCACGGCAGTCCGCACCCAAGCGGCCTGTTCTTCATTCAGGTCGCACGACGGGAAACGGATCAGATAGGTTTCGCCGTCCACCCGACAATGGGTGAACTGCGGGTCATAACGCTCCATCCGTGCCGCGTAATCCGAAGGTCGGCGGACCGATTTGGGCCGGTAAGTCCTTACGCCCTCCGTTCCGAGGTGCGAATCGTCGAACCAGCCGAGATACTCGGCAACGGCGTCATACGTGTCGCGCCCCGAGGCGATCCCGCTCCGCAGCCGCTCTTTCAGCGCCGCATATTCCGCCGCGCGGTTCGCGGTCTTGTCCGGATAGCCCGCATAGGCGCGCTCCACCGCATCGACGGCAAAGTCGAAGTCGGACACGGCGCCTCCCGCAGGGGTTTGCGCCCCGGCAGGCAGCAGGCCGGCAACGGCCGCAACAAGCGGCAAAACACACAGTAAGATTCTCATTTATTCCAGCGCCGAGCGTAAAATCTTCTCCACCTCCTCGGGATAGATGCCGCCCTCGTGGACCTTCACGCCGTCCACGTAGAACGTAGGCACGTAGTAGTAGTCGAACGTGTCGGCCACATCGGGCTGTTCCGACTCCTCGATCATCTCGATCCCGACGGCGGCCAGCTCCGGATGGGCGGCACGCGCCTCCTCGATGTAACGCAGCGCCTTCTTGCAGAAGGGACACGATTTCAGGTAGAAAAGTTTTACCGGTTTCATATTTTCCTTATTTTAAAAGGTTTGTCCGTTATCCGACGAACTCGGCGACACACCGGCGGTAAGCCGCCACGGGGTCCTCCGCCGCGGTGATCGGGCGTCCCACGACGATGAAGTCGGAACCGATCTCCCGGGCGCGGGCCGGCGTCGTGACGCGCACCTGGTCCGCCACGTCGCCATCTGCAAAACGCACGCCGGGCGTGACCGTGAGGAACTCTTTTCCGCAGGCCCCGTGCACCATGCCGGCTTCCAGCGGCGAGCAGACCACGCCGTCCAGCCCTGCGGCCCGGGTGTTCTGCGCGTATTTGACGATCGTGTCGTCGATCGAAGCGTCGATCAGCAATTCGCTGCGCATGCGCTCCTCGCTGGTCGAGGTGAGCTGCGTCACGGCGATCAGCAGGGGCCGCGTGCCGTCCTCGCGCGTAAGGCCTTCGAGCGCGGCCTTCATCATCTCGATCGTCCCGGCCGCATGGACGTTGCACATGTCCACGTCCAGCCGCGACAGCACGGCCATCGCCTTTTTCACGGTGTTGGGAATGTCGTGGAGTTTCAGGTCGAGGAAAATCCGGTGTCCCCGGCGCTTGATCTCCCGCACGACGGCGGGTCCCTCGGCGTAGAACAGCTCCATGCCGATTTTCAGAAAAGGTTTGCACTCCTCGTCCTTAAAGAGGTCAAGGAACCGGAAGGTGTCTTCCGCCGACTTGAAGTCGCAGGCAATGATTACGTCGCGTTGCATCTCTATTCGATTATTCCGATTATGTCACTCAATTTTTCAATGCCCAGCCGCTCCATTTCGCCGGGCAGCGCCTCGACGATCTCCTTCGAGGCATAGGGATTCACGAGGTTCGCGGCTCCGACCTGCACGGCCGTGGCCCCGGCCATCATCATCTCGATAACGTCGCGGGCCGTCGTGACGCCGCCGCACCCCATCACGGGAATCCGGCACGCCCGGGCAACCTGATAGACCATCCGCAGCGCAACGGGGAAAACCGCGGCGCCCGAGAATCCGCCCATCGTGTTGGCGACGACCGGACGGCGCCGGGCGACGTCGATACGCATGCCCAGCAGCGTATTGATCAGGCAGATGCCGTCGGCCCCCGCCTCCTCGCACGCCCGGGCGATCGCGACGATGTCCGTCACGTTGGGCGAGAGTTTGATGAAGACGGGCTTCGTCGTCACGGCCTTCACGGCGCGCGTCACCTCGGCGGCGGCGTCCGGGCAGGTCCCGAACGACATGCCCCCGTGCCGCACGTTGGGACACGAGACATTGACCTCGATCAGCCCCACCTGCTCCTGCTTGTCGATACGCTCGCAGCAATAGGCATATTCCTCGACCGAGAAACCCGATATATTGGCGATGACGGGTTTTCGGAAGAAGGTTTTCAACCGCGGCAGCTCCTCGCGGATCACGGCGTCGATGCCTGGGTTCTGCAACCCCACGGCATTGATCATCCCCGCACCGCACTCGGCGATGCGCGGCGTGGGATTGCCGAAGCGCGCCTCGCGCGTCGTGCCCTTGAACGAGAACGACCCGAGGACGTTGATGTCATAGAACTCGCGGAACTCGTTGCCGTAGCCGAAGGTTCCGCTGGCCGGGACGACCGGATTGTCCAGCCCGAGGCCGCACAGTTCGACCGATGTGTCTACCATATGATCTCTCCTTTCTCCAAAACAGGTCCCTCCTTGCAGATGCGTTTGTAGCCGTATTTGGTCTTGCACGAACAGCCCATGCAGGCGCCGAATCCGCATCCCATGCGCTCCTCGAACGACAGCTGGCCGTCCTGCTCCACGGCGTTGTAGAGCGCATGGAGCATCGGCAGCGGCCCGCAGGCGTAAAAGTAATCGAAATCCATCTCCCGTTCGGCGATGGCCGTGGTGACGAAGCCCCCGACGCCCCGCGAACCGTCGACCGTCGAGACGGCGACCTCGCAGCCCAGTGCGCGGAACTCCTCCTCGTAGAAGACCTCCGAGGCGGTGTTGAAACCCAGCACCACCTGCACGGGTTTTCCTTCGGCAAGGAGCCGTTTCGCCAAGTTGTAGAGCGGCGGCACACCCACGCCGCCCCCGACCAACAGGGGTCTCCGCGCGTTGTTCTTCGTCGAGAAGCCGTTGCCGAGGCCCGTCAGCAGGTCGAGCGTTTCGCCCGGCCGCATGCGGCTCATCTGCTCCGTTCCCCCGCCCACGACCTTGTAGATCAGCACAATCGAGCGATCATCGTAATCACAGACCGAGATAGGGCGCCGCAAGTACCTGCCTTCCAGCGCGATATTGACGAACTGCCCCGGCGCCGCGATCCACTGCGTGTCGCCCGCAAGGGTCATCCGCCACACCGCGTCGGTGAGCGGCTCGTTCGTGAGAATCCTATATATGCCTTTCTTATACATTCTTTTTTCAGCACTTTTGATCCGGCAAAAGTGCCACAAAACCGGCCGACGATCACCTTCGCCTACTTCATGCGACCTAACGCTGGAAACGGGCGCCTATTCGCGGGTTTGCAAGCAAACCGGCCCCGTTTCCCGCGCTTTTAGTCCGCATTCCATTGACGGCTCCGGCATCTTGTCGGGATCAATTTATTTTGCGCAATTCTATTATACCGACCGTCCGGAGCGTACGCCATCTCCCTCCCTGAGGGAGGGCCGGGGTGGGGTCAGACTTGTAAATGACGCCGAAGGCGGCAACAACAGCGGTCGGAAGCAACGGTACGGCAAAGTATAATATACCGTTTACTTTGAATCGATCGTCGAAACCCGCAGCGTGATCTCTTCCAGCACATCCAGCAGCACCTTCACCGTCTCCAATGCCGTGAAGACCGTCACGTTGTTCTCGACGGCCGTGCGGCGGATTTCGTAACCGTCCAGACGCGTATTGTGCTGGTTGATGTCGATGGTGTTGATCACGTAGCTGACATGTCCCTGACGCAGCGCCTCGATGATCTCGTTGCTGCCCTCGTTGAGCTTGCGGCGCGTACGGGTGCGGATGCCGTGCGCCCGCAGGAACTCGGCGGTCCCGGTCGTCGCCTCGATGTTGAAGCCCAGGTCGTAGAAGCGCTTCACCTGCGGAAGCGCCTGCTCCTTGTCGTGGTCAGCGATCGTCACGAAGATCGTTCCGTAGTTCGAGACATGCATGCCCGTAGCCTGCAACGCCTTGTAGAGCGCGCGGGTCAATTTGTCGTCATAGCCGATGGCCTCGCCCGTCGATTTCATTTCGGGCGAGAGGTACGAATCCATGCCGCGGATCTTGGCGAACGAGAAGGCCGGGGCCTTGACGTACCAGCGCTCCTTCTCCTTGCCGCAGACCCCGGTGATGCCCTGCTCGCGCAGCGACTTGCCCAGGATGACCTGCGTGGCGATGTGGGCCATCGGAACGCCCGTGGACTTCGAGAGGAAGGGCACGGTGCGCGACGAACGCGGGTTGACCTCGATGACATAGACGTCGTCCTCGCCGGCGACGATGAACTGGATGTTGTAGAGGCCCACGATGCCGATCCGAAGGCCCAGTTTGACCGTATAGTCGATGATCTTGTCCTTGGCCTTCTGGCTCACGCTGAAGGTCGGATAGACGCTGATCGAGTCGCCCGAGTGGATACCCGTGTGCTCGACATGCTCCATGATGCCGGGGATGAAGACCTCCTTGCCGTCGCAGATGGCATCTACCTCCAGCTCCTTGCCCATGATGTAGCGGTCGACCAGCACCGGCTGGTCCACATCGATCTCCACGGCCGTTTGCAGGTAGTGGCGCAGACGCTCCTCATTCGAGACGATCTGCATGGCGCGGCCGCCCAGCACGTAGCTCGGGCGCACCAGCACCGGATAGCCGATGCGCGCCGCGGCCCGGACGCCCGACTCGATGTCGGTCACGGCCTCGGCCTCGGGCTGCGGAATCTCCAGCTCCTCCATGATCTTCTCGAAGCAGCCGCGGTCCTCGGCGTTCTTGATCGCCTGCGTGTCCGTGCCGATGATGGGCACGCCCAGCGCGGAGAGCGGTTCGGCGAGGTTGATGGCCGTCTGTCCGCCGAGCGACACCACGATGGCCTTCGGGTTTTCGAGGTGGATGACGTTCATCACATCCTCCACGGTCAGCGGCTCGAAGTAGAGCTTGTCACTGGTGGTATAGTCGGTCGAGACGGTTTCAGGGTTGTTGTTGATGATGATGGCCTCATAGCCCGCCGCACGGATCGACCAGATGGCGTGCACGGTCGAATAGTCGAATTCGACGCCCTGGCCGATGCGGATCGGGCCGGAACCGAGCACGATGATCTTCTCCTTCGGGCTGACGATCGACTCGTTTTCCTCCTCGTAGGTCGAGTAGAAATAGGGCACGTAGGAGGCGAACTCGCTGGCGCAGGTGTCGATCATCTTGTAGACCGGGAAGATGCCGTTCTTCTCGCGCAGGCGGTACATTTCGCTTTGCGAAAGGCCCCACAGCTGGCCGATGTACTTGTCGCTGAAGCCCATGCGCTTGGCGGCGCGGAGCGTCTCGATGTCCATCGGGTGTGCGCGGACGACGTTTTCGAACTCGACGATGTTCTTGAATTTCTCCAGGAAGAACATGTCGATCTTCGTCTTGTCGTAGATCAGCGCCAGGTCGACGCCGCCCCGGATCAGCTGGCTGACGGCATAGAGCCGGTCGTCGGTCCCCTCCTTGATATAGGCGAGCAGGTCGTCGTTCGACCATTTGTCGAATTTCTTGTGGTAGATGTGGCAGACGCCCGTTTCGAGCGAACGCACGGCTTTCAGCAGCGACTCCTCCATCGTGCGCCCGATGGACATCACTTCGCCCGTGGCCTTCATCTGCGTGCCGAGCTTGTTCGAGGCGTCGGAGAACTTGTCGAAGGGGAAACGGGCGACCTTCGTCACGATGTAGTCCAGCGTCGGTTCGAACGAAGCCGGCGTATTGGCGATCCGGATTTCGTCGAGCGTGAGTCCCACGGCGATCTTCGCGCTGACACGTGCTATGGGATAGCCCGAAGCCTTCGACGCCAGGGCCGAGGAGCGCGACACGCGGGGATTGACCTCGATCAGATAGTATTTGAACGAGAGGGGGTCGAGTGCGAACTGCACGTTGCAGCCGCCCTCGATCTTCAGCTCGCGGATGATCTTCAGCGCCGAGTCGCGCAACATCTGGAACTCCTTGTTGGTGAGCGTCTGGCTCGGGGCAACGACGATCGAGTCGCCGGTGTGGATGCCCACCGGGTCGATGTTCTCCATGCAGCAGATGCAGATGGCCGTGTCGTTGCTGTCGCGCATCACCTCGTACTCGATCTCCTTGTAGCCCTTGATGCTCTTCTCGACGAGCACCTGGTGCACGGGCGAAAGCGAAAGGGCGTTGCGCATCATCTCGCGCAGTTCGGCCTCGTCGTCGGCGAAACCGCCGCCCGTGCCGCCCAGCGTGAAGGCAGGACGCAGCACCACCGGATAGCCGATTTTCTCGGCCACCGTGACGGCCTCCTCGATCGACATGGCGATATGCGAAGGAAGCACCGGCTCGCCCAGCGACTCGCACAGCTCCTTGAACAGCTCGCGGTCCTCGGCGCGCTCGATCGACTCGAACGACGTACCCAGGATTTCGACCTGGCACTCTTTCAGAATGCCCTTCTTGGCCAGCTGCACGGCGAGGTTCAGGCCCGTCTGTCCGCCCAGCCCCGGGACGATGGCGTCGGGGCGCTCGAAGCGGATGATCTTGGCGACGTATTCCAGCGTCAGCGGCTCCATGTAGACTTTGTCCGCGATGTGCGTGTCGGTCATGATGGTAGCGGGGTTCGAGTTGGCGAGGATCACCTCGTAACCCTCCTCCTTGAGCGCGAGGCACGCCTGCGTACCCGCATAGTCGAACTCGGCGGCCTGTCCGATGACGATGGGACCCGAACCGATGACCAGAACCTTCTTGATATCTCTTCTCCTAGGCATTTTTGTGCTCCTCCATTATTTTTGTGAACTTCTTGAACAAATAGGCGCTGTCCTGCGGACCCGAAGCGCTCTCGGGGTGGTATTGCATCGAGAAAACCCGGTCGGCGACACACTCCACGCCCTCGGCCGTGCCGTCGAGCAGGTTGACGTGCGTCAGCGTAAGCCCCGTGCCGGCGAGCGAATCGACATCCACGGCGTAGCTGTGGTTCTGGCTCGTGATTTCGAGTTTTCCCGTCACGAGGTTCTTCACCGGGTGGTTGGCACCGCGGTGGCCGAACTTCATCTTGAAGGTCCGGGCGCCGTAGGCCAGCGAAATCAGCTGGTGACCCATGCAGATTCCGAAGATGGGCAGTTTGCCGCGGAGCTGCTTCACCAGTTCGATCACCGGCGTCACGTCCTCGGGGTTGCCGGGTCCGTTCGAAAGCACCAGCCCGTCGGGATGAAAGGCCATGATCTCCTCCACGGTGGAGTCATACGGCATGACGGTCACGTTGCACCCTACGCGGTTCAGCAGACGGATGATGTTGTACTTGATACCGCAGTCGACGGCCACGACGTCGTACTTGTGGTTGGGGACACGCGACATCCAGCGCTTGCGGCAGCTCACGCGCGGAACCATGTCGTGCGGCGTGACGTATTCACCCAGTTTGCGCATGGCCTCCTCGCGGGGAGTCGCAACGTCGGTGATGAGCACCTTCTGGGTTCCTTCGTCGCGGATGATGCGCGTCAGGGCACGGGTGTCCACGCCCCAGATAGCCGGAATGTCGTGCTCCTCGAAGACTTCGTTGAGCGTCTTCGTATAACGGAAATTCGACGGCGAGTCGTTGTACTCGCGCACGATCATGCCGCCGATGGTCGGCGTTTTGGTCTCGTAGTCCTCGTCGGCCATACCGTAGTTGCCGATCAGCGGGTAGGTCATCACGACCATCTGATCCGTGTACGACGGATCGGACATGATCTCCTGATACCCCACCATCGAGGTATTGAAGACGATCTCGTTGATGGCCTCGCGGTCGGCACCGAAACCGTATCCGTAGAACTCGCGGCCGTTCTCCAAGACAATTTTTTTCGTAAATGCTTTCATCCTTATCTGTTTGATTCGTAGTTATCCGTTATAAACCTCTTTGCCGCCGACCACCGTCAGCACGGCGCGCCCCTGCACCTTCCATCCGGCGAAGGGCGTGGCCCGCCCCTTCGAAAGGAACGTCCCGGGGTCAACGGCATACTCCGCCCCGAGATCCAGCACCGCAAAATCGGCGGCATCGCCCACCTCCACGCCCCCTTCGAGCGCGAAGATCCGGCGGGGATTCACCGACATCAGCGCGACGAGCCTTTCGAGGGTGATCACCCCCTCCAGCACGAGGTATTTGTACAACAACGGGAAAGCAGTCTCAAGCCCCACGATGCCCATGGCGCTCCCGGCCAGTCCGCGCGCCTTCTCGGCGGCGGTATGGGGCGCATGGTCCGTGGCGATGACCTCGATCGTGCCGTCGGCAATGCCCTCCAGAAGCGCCCGGCGGTCGGCGCGGCTCCGCAGCGGCGGGTTCATCTTGAAGCAGCCCTCCTCCCGGAGGTCCTCGTCGCACAGCAGCAGGTAGTGCGGCGCCGTCTCGCAGCTCACTTTCAGCCCTTTGGCCCTGGCCTGCCGCACCAAATCGACGCTCTCCTTCGTGGAGACGTGACAGACATGGTACTGGCAGCCGGTCTTCTCCGCGAGCGCGATGTCGCGTTCCACCTGCCGCCATTCGCTCTCGGAACAGATACCCTTGTGTCCGTGCTCGCGGCAGTAGACCCCGTCGTGGATGTAGCCCCCGCGCAGCAGGTCGTCGACTTCGCAGTGGGCCACTATGGGCTTGCCCACGGCGGCGGCCCGGCGCATCGCCTCCTCCATCAGGGCGTCCGACTGCACGCCGCGGCCGTCGTCGGAGAATCCGACCACCTCCGGGGCGAGGGCCGCGAAATCGACCAGTTCGCCGCACCCGCGCTGGCCCATCGTGATCGTGCCGTAGGGTTTCACGCGCACCACGGCGTCGCGGCGGATGATCTCCAGCTGCCCGCCGAGCGTCGCCGGCGTATCGGGCGCAGGGTTCAGGTTGGGCATCGAGCAGACCGTGGTATACCCCCCGCAGGCCGCGGCGGCCGTACCCGTCGCGATGGTCTCCTTCTGCGGGAAGCCCGGCTCGCGCAGGTGCACATGCACGTCGACCAGCCCCGGCACGAGGTGCCGCCCCTCGAGGTCCACCACCCGGTCGCCCGGCCGCGGCTCCCCGGCGGCCGCGATGCGGCCCCCTTCGACGGCGATCAGCCCCGGCTCGAAACGGCCGTTGCGGAAAATTTTCGCGTTGGTGTAAAATGTCTTCATTCGTCGCTGGACACAAAAAAATAGGGCAACCAAAACAGTTACCCTAATAAAACAACAATACCCAAATCCGTCGGAGACTGGAAACCCGACCAGTAATCCTGCTGCCAGAACGCTTGCGCCGATGCTATGTTGGGTTTACAATTCATAGGATTCAGGTGTCACTATAATTGTGCACAAAGATAGGGCATTTTCGCCGCCCCTGCAAAACTTTTCCGGAAATTTTTTTCAACATTCCGTGCACATCACGCCGCCCGCACGCCGTATGCGGCGGTCCGAAAGGCGCATGTCCGCAGATTCCGGCACGCCAGGCCCCGTCATTCCGGAACCGCCCGCCCCGGGCGGTCTACCGTACAATGACCAGGTCGACGCCCGCTTCCTCGATGATCGAGATCATCGGTTCGGGAACCCGCTCGTCGGTGACGATCACGTCGATGTCCTCCAGCGCGCAGATGCGGCCGAAACCGCGCTGCCCGAATTTCGACGAGTCGGCCAGCACGATGACCTGCGAGGCGGCGCGCATCATCCGCCGCGTGAGTTTCGCCTCGTCGATCGTCGAGGTCGTGATGCCGTGCTCGGGGTCGATGCCGTCCACCCCGAAGAAGACCTTTGAGCAGATGCAGTCGTCCAGTTCGCGCGCGGCCTCCTCGCCAAGCACCGACAGCGACTTCTTGTGCACCGAGCCGCCCAGCTGCACGACGTTGACGTTCTCCGACTCGTTCAGCAGTACACCCAGCCGCAGGAACGGCGTGACGATGTTCAGGTGATGCCACATGCGCATCTTGATCTCCTCGGCGAAGGCGTAAACGGTCGATCCCGAGGCCACGATGATCGAGTCGGTCTCGCCGAGCATCTCCACCGCACGCTGGGCGATGCGCCGCTTGGCGTCGCGATTGATGTTGTCCTTCACGTGCACGTCGAGGTCCGCAACGTGGGGATTGGCCGGACGCGCGCTGCCGTGCACCTTATATAATAAGCCTTTGCTTTCGAGAATCTTGATATCCTTGCGGATGGTCACCTTCGTAACGCCCAGTTCGTTGGCAACGTCGGTAATCCGGACGAAACCGTGCTTGTTCAGGCTGTCGAGAATGTATTTGTGCCGTTCGGCAATACTCAACATATCGGTTGTTTTTTAAAGAGTTAAACAGCAACGATACAAAAAAAAGGAACGGAGGGTTCCAAAACCGGATAACATGCGGTCCGGCAAAACGTTCCAACCTCCCAAAAATGTCGTTACGACATCAAAGATAAGAAAAAGTTTTCTTTTATCACAAAAAAAGGGTCCGAAACCCGTCACGGGCCGGACCCTCCCGGGCCGAAGTCCGTATCATCATCTAAAATGGAACCTTCAATTCCCTCATTCCGCCTCGGGTTCGTAGCCGTCGGCCTTGGCGCCCCACATCAGGAGGAAGACCAGCATGCCCACGAGGGCCATGCCCAAGATGCCGACATAGGCCCAGTTCCAGCCGTAGTGCTGGGCCACGAAGCCCAGTCCCACACCCGAAATGAGCGTCGAAGCATAACCGAACAGCCCCGTGAGGCCGTTGGCCGTGGCGGCGGCCTTCTTCGTGGCCTGATTCGCGGCGGCAATGCCGATCAGCGCCTGCGGGCCGTAGATGCAGAACCCTGCGGCGCAGAGCGTGGCGAACAGCAGCCAGATCGGCGCGTCGGCGGGCAGCTGCCAGAAAAGGAAGACGAACAGTGCGGCGCCCGCCATGCAGAAGACGCAGGTGCGGTGCGCACGCCCCTTGAGCCACTTGTCCGTCGCCCAGCCGGCGAAGAGCATGCCGAGGATACCGGCGATCTCGAACATCGCCACGAGCCATCCGGCATGCGACATCGAGACGCCCTTGGACTGGCTCAGCAGCGAGGGCCCCCAGTCGAGCACCGAGAAACGAACGATGTAAACGAAGAAGTTGGCGAAGCCCAGAATCCAGATCAGCGGATTCTTGAAGACGTATTTCATCAGGAACGCCTTGTGCTCGGCGCCCTTCTTTTCGGTTTTCACCTGCTTGGTCTCGGTTCCCTCCAGTTCGGGAAGCCCCACCGAGGTCGGGGTGTCGCGCAGGAAAACCACCAGGCCGATGGCTCCGGCGAAAGCGATCGCCGACGGAATCCAGAAACACCATTTCCATGCCCCGACATGCGCCGCGGAGGTCATCACGCGCTCCATGCCCGCGGCATCGTCGGGCGAAACGCCCAGGTTGGCGGCGATGGAAGCCACGGTGTCGGGATCGCCCGTCATGTTCGTCCCCAGCGTCCCCATGATGTAACCGCAGAGAATCACCACGAGGCCCGCGCCGATCGAGTGCGAGGTATTCCACACCGACATCTTCGTCGCCAGCTCCGTAGGCGGAATCCAATGGGTCAGCAGACGCGCGCAGGGCGGGAATCCCGTACCCTGCAACAGGCCGTTGACGACCCACATGACGCCCATGAAGAGGATCATCGTGTTGCCGAACTGGTCGCCCGAATGCTCGCCCGTGATCCAGTAGGAGACGTCCTCGCCGAATCCGAACGCGAAGTTGGCCAGTGCGCACAGCGCCAGGCCGATGGCCATGTACCAGCGGGCGTTCATGCGGTCGGCCAGGATGCCGTTGGCGAAACGCGAGAAGCCGTAGATCAGGCCGTTCAGGGTGAGAAAGATACCGAGGCTCGTCTTCGAAATGCCGAGATCGGCTTCCAGACCGGGCATGGCCAGCGAAAAGTTCTTGCGCACGAAGTAGAAGAGCGCATAGCCGACCATCGTCGCGATGATCGTACGCATCTGCCAATACTTGAAGCGCTTGGTTTGTTCAGATGTCATTTCGAAATGAAAGTTAGTAGTTTCAGAAGCCAAATATACAACTTTCGGAGCGATATTCTAAATTATTTCCGTGATTTTTCCGTTTTATCGTCCGAAAGCCGCACACGACCCTACACGCCCGGAACCGAATCCGCGGCGGAGAGAGCCGGTTCCCCAAGGCCCGGCGCAGGGCTTCCGACCTCCCAGACGCCGCCTTTGCCGAACAGCGAGTCGAGCCACTCCTCCATCCAGCCGCAGCGGAATGCGGTGTCGATGACCGTATAGCGGCTGCGCATGTAGGGAATCTTCCCGAACGCCTCGCGGAAACGGGCGCGCGAGACGCCGATCTGTTCGGGTTCGTACGGAGCGCCGACGAGTTCCAGGCGGCGGCGCACCTCGGCGAAAGGAATGATCTGACGGCGGATGCGTTCGCGCAGTTCGGGCCACGCCTTTTTGAGCCGCACGAGCTGGTCGCGCAGGCCCTCCTTATCCACGTATTTGCCGCGGGTCTCCTTCAAGCCGCGGGCCACGAATTCGGGGTCGTTGTGGAAGACGGCGCGGATATCCCGCTCGGTCTCGTCCCACGATTTCCACGCGGCGACGCACTTTTCGATGTCCAGCTGCTCCACGGGGGCGTCGAGCAGCATTTCGAGGAAGGCCGTCGAAGCCAGCGTGCCGATACCGACCTTGAAGCCGTGCGACACCGAAGCGCCGTTGAAACGCAGGTGCTCCATGTCCCACAGGTGGCTGAACTGGTGTTCGGCGCCCGAAGCCGGGCGGCTCGACTGCGTGGCCTGCATGGCGAAACCGCTCAGCAGCAGCCCTTCGGCCAGCTGTTCGACCTTCTCCACATTGCCGGCATGCACGCCTGCGGGGTCGGACAGGGCCTCTTTCAGCCCGTCCTGCACCAGCCCGAAGGCAAAATCGTCCATCGGTTCCGACCCCACGGCGTCGGAAAGCATCCAGTCGGCCCCGGCAGGAATCTTGGCGATCAGGTCGGCGTAGCCCGAAGCCGACATTCTGGCGGGCGCAGCGGCCGAGATCGACGGATCGAGGACCATGCCCAGCGGCGCCGGGCAGTCGAAGGTCTGCTTGTTGCCGTCCTTGGTGATCGAAGCCCCGTAGGCCGTGTAACCGTCCATCGAAGCGGCCGTGCCGACCACCATGTAACGGCGCCCGTTGTGGTGGGAACAGAGTTTGGTCAGGTCGTTGATCACGCCCGAACCGACGGCCACGGGAACGGCATCGGTCGCAGCCAGCACACCGTCCAGCTCCTCGATGAACGACCATTCGGCGTAGAGTTTCGGATCGGTGAACACGTGCGGTTCGTCCTGCGCGATACCCGCATCGGCGAGAATGCGGTGCACCTCGCCGCCGGCGACGCGCCACGTATTGGTGTCGGCGACCACGACGGCGCGGCAGCCGGGAAACAACTCGTTGAACATCTCCACCGTCCGCGGAAGGGTTCCGACACCGATCACCAGCGCTTTGGTGTCGGTCGTGCGCTGAAGGGCACTCTCTACCTTATTCATAATATCTGCTTGATTATTCTGTTTTCAATTTTCACAAACGAAACCCGCAGGGAAGCTCCCGGGTTTCCCAAAACAAAGGCAAATATAAATATTATTTTCCTTTTACCAGTCAAAAGCAACGAAAAAATTTTCTTTTCATGGTGTATTTTATTTCCTTTCGGATTAACAAAACGAAAAATTGGATAAAAGAAAATAAAAACATACCTTTGAATCTCGAACCGATACAACTTTCGCCATGAAACGACTTACCCTGTTGCTGGGCGCGCTCCTGCTGACGGCCGCCGCCCTCGCCCAAACCGCCGTGCCGCCTACGGTGCGCATCGCCCACGGACCCTATGTACTGAATGTCACCGAAGACGGCTTCACGGTCGTCTGGGACGCGATGGACGACGCCATCGGCTGGGTCGAACTCGCCCCGATGGACGGATCGCACTTCTACTCGGCCGAGCGGCCCAGGTATTACGACTCGCACCTCGGACTTTGCCGCGTCGGACGCATGCACCAGGTGCGGATCGAAGGACTCCGGCCCGGCACGACCTACCGCTACCGCATCATGCAGCGGGGAATCGTCCTGAACGAGGGCAACAAGCGCGTCATCCTCGACGACGGGAACGGCAGCGAGGTGTTCCGGCGCAAGCCCTACACCATCAGGACCCCCGACCCGGCGCAGGAAAAAGTCGATTTCTGGATGGTCAACGACATCCACGCCCGCGACTCCGTTTTCCAGCTGCTGATCGGGGACGCCCCCGAGGCCCGTCCGGATTTCGTCTGCCTGAACGGCGACCTGGCCAGCCAGACCGAGACCGAGCAGACGCTCTGGGATGCCTGCCTCGCGTCGGCATCGAACATCCTCACGCCCGCGGGCATTCCGCTCGCCGTGACGCGCGGCAACCACGAGAACCGCGGCGCTTATGCGCAGCATTGGCTCGACTATTTCCCCACGCCGACCGGCGAGACCTACTACACGTTCCGCCGCGGCCCGGCCCTCTTCATCGTGCTCGACGGCTGTGAGGACAAACCCGACAACGATCTCCGCTATTACGGCATGGGCGACTGGAACGCATACCGCCGACAGCAGGCCGAATGGCTGAAAGGCGTCGTCAACAGCGACGAATTCCGGGCGGCCCCCGTGCGCATCGTACTGATGCACATGATCCCGGGCAAGGAGGACAGCTGGTACGGCGAGCAGCAGATCCGCAAGCTGTTCGTCCCCGAACTCGTCGGCAAAGGCATCGACCTGATGCTCTGCGGCCACTACCACCGCTACCACTGGATCGACGACGGCAGCCGCGGGGTCGACTTCCCGATCCTCGTCAACTCGAACAACGACTGTATCCGCGTGTCGGCCGACGCGAAGGGCATCGACCTGAAGGTGGTCAACACCGCGGGCGCCGTGATCAAACAACACCGCATCGACAAAAAGACCGAATAACGACATGGAAAACAAACCCTTTCACAAGTACCGCTCCGTCTGGGAGCATGCCGAACTGATGGAACGCCTGCGCCGCATCCGCCACGTGGCGCTCGACATGGACGGCACGATCTACATGGGAATGTCGCTGTTTCCCTACACGCAGGCCTTCCTGCGCGGGCTCAAGGAGCAGGGGATCGGCTACTCGTTCCTGACGAACAACCCGTCCAAAAGCATCGCGGACTATCTCCATAAACTCGACACGCTGGGCATCAAGGCTTCGCGCGACGAGATGTACACCACGGCGCTGGCCACCATCGACTACATCAAGACCCATTACCCTGCGGCCAAGCGGCTGTTCCTGCTCGGCACACCGTCGATGATTTCGGAATTCGAGGCCGCGGGCTTCGAGTCATGCGCCGACTCGGCCGACGACGTGCCCGACGTGATCGTGGCGGCGTTCGACATGACGCTACGCTACGAACGGCTGTGCCGCGCGGCCTGGTGGATCAAGCAGGGAGTGCCTTATATCGCCACCAACCCCGACCGGGTGTGCCCCACCGACCTGCCGACGGTGCTGGTCGACTGCGGCTCGATCTGCGCCTGCCTCGAACACGCCACGGGACGCCGCCCGGACATCACGCTGGGCAAGCCCGACCCGAACATGCTTTCGGGCATCCTCTCGCGCCACGGGTTGCAGCCCTACGAGATCGCCATGGTCGGCGACCGCATCTACACCGACGTCCAGATGGCCCACAACGCCGGTGCGATGGGCGTGCTGGTGCTCTCGGGCGAGACGACGCTCGACGTGGCCGGCAAGGCCGACCCGCAGCCCCACATCACGGCCGACAGCATCGAAGTGCTGGGCGAACTGATCCGCGAAGCAAACAGGTAGCAGCGGCCGGAACTTCGCTGCCGGAACTTCGCTGCCCGACGCCATGCCGCCGATCCGCCGCCCCGGCGGGGTTTCGGTCAAACAGAAACGCCCGATAAGTTACGACAATGGTCCTATCAGAAAATACCGAACCAGGACGGGAGCGGGGTTAAAGAGATGTAACGATTCGATATTCCGGACGTTGCGTTTTTGTATAAAAGAGTAGGTAACGAGAAAGCAACGGTTTGTTTTCAGCCGATTGCGCTCAAATGCCGCATTTCAAATAACCTAACGCAAGGTAGGAAAAATTTTCGGGACAGGCAAATTTATATTACCCCCCCCTAAACCCTACTCAGCTCCTTAAGCAAAGATCTTCTTGCCGGATATATGGTTTTGAGCTCCCGCACCAGCTTCCCGGCCGCGTCGCGGGCCCCCAGTTTTATCATGCGACGGATATACCGGCAGGCCGTCCGATAATGGGCGCGGCCCATATACCGTTCCAGGTAGTCGAGCACGAGTTCCCTGTAAAGGCATGCCATCTCGTTGGAATACATGTCCGCCAGATAGCGTTCCGCCCCGGCGACGCGCTCGAAAGTTGCGTGCTGCCGGAGGAGTCCGAGCAACTCCTCCCACTGTGACTCCCAGATGTACAGACGGGAGACGCGGTCGTAACACTCCCCCGCGCACTCTTTCTCCAATTCCCCGACAAGAGCGCTCCTATAAGCCGGCCATTGTTCCCCGGGGACAAGGGATTTCATCAGCTCGTAATAGTATTTCAGGGGATGGTGGCGCCCGTTTGAATGGATGTAGGCGTAACGGGCGAGTCTGACCGCGCTTTCCGTATCTCCGCGTCGCCGGCAGACAGTCAGCAGGTAGTTGCGCCACTCCGCGGCCTGCCGGGGATCGCTCTTTTCGTCCCGGGCAATCCCTTCGAGAGCCAGTTTTCCGGCTTTCTGATAATCTTTCACGTCCAGAGCCTTTTCTATCAGCGCGGCCCTGAACCGCGGGTTGGAAATGTTGCCTTCCATGAACCGGACTGCGGCCTGTGAACCTTCTGTCTTCCCGATGAGTTCCAGCATCAACTCCCGGGTTCTGTCATAGCCGGGATCCCGGCCTTTGCCGTTCGGCTTTATTCTTTCCAGGGCAGACTTCACCCTCTCCTTTTCCCGCGCGGTTTCCACGAGCCTGATGCCCAGATGCAGGGCTGTGAAGTGCCAGTCCCAGCCATGGAGCGTGCCGTTCTCGAACAGGGACAGCAGCCACCCGAACAGTTCGTCATGCTGCACCGCTGTCAATTCCGATCCGACAAGGACCTCCAGCACGCCGAAAGCCTCCTCCATGCCGCGGCCTATCTGCCCGTCACTGTCGTCCGCATCACAACTGATCACATCCGCCATCTCCCCGATAATGGCTGTCGCGGCGAACATGGCCCGCTGTATCTCTCCTTTCGCTATCCCGGCTCTTGCTTTGCCGGCCATCTCGCGGATGATACCGCCGAGGCGTCCCGCGTTCCGCCGGTCCACGAACCCGGACCGGTCGGAGAAGGCCTTTATCAACGACCTCAGCTGCCGGGTGTAAAGTTCTCCGGATTCCGGGGACAGGAGGTGAACGTGTTTGGCCGCGAACAGCTGCCCGAACTTGTCGTCTTGCATGCAGGCGTCACGCATGAAAGCTTTCAGGTCGTCGTGGGACAGCCTGCCGAGAAGCTCTTCCACCCGCTCTGCGTAACCATCCGAAATAAGCCGCCTTTGACAATTCTATTTTGCGAGCGAACTTTGC
>OJPZ01000022.1_pt1 | contig 120256 bp, 133 predicted proteins | sample 1598611 | NCBI WGS metagenome assembly OJPZ01 (sample SAMN03922494, study PRJEB24848) | human gut metagenome | isolation source: stool sample | host: Homo sapiens | place: Germany | collected 2011-11
GTGCGCCCCCGCGAATAGGCGCCCGTTTCGAACGTTAGACGGGACGAAGTAGGCAAAGCCATCTGTCGGAGAGTTTTTGGTACTTTTTGCGGCCAAAAAGTACAAAGAAACCCAACAGTCGAAGACTGCGTTTGCTACCTTTTGCCACCAAAAGGTAGCTATACCCCTCGGGCGAAACCCTCCGTTTTCAAATCAGGGAATCATCGGATCAGGATATTTTCCATAGGAAATTTGTTTTATTGGAAAATATTTTATATCTTTGCATCGTTATTGATAGAGAACAATTAAAAACACCATGAGAAAACTGCTTTTTACGGCGCTCGCACTTCTGGCATTCACGGCCGGAAGCCAGGCACAGACAAACAACAAAAACACGAAGAATATGAAAACGACCGCAATGACCAAAGCCGACTTTCTGAAGAAGGTCGCCGATTACGAGAAGAATCCCCAGGAATGGAAATACCTCGGTGACAAACCGGCCCTGATCGACTTCTACGCCTCGTGGTGCGGCCCCTGCAAGGCCCTCGCACCGGTACTCGAAGAACTGGCCGCCGAATACGGGGACCAGATCCACATCTACAAGATCAACACCGAAGAGGAGCAGGAGCTTGCCGCAGCGTTCGGCATCCGTTCGATCCCCACGCTGCTGTTCATCCCGATGGAAGGCAAACCCCAGATGGCCCAGGGCGCTCTGCCCAAGGCTTCGCTCAAGGAGGCTATCGACAAAGTGATGCTGGGCAAATAATGGCGTTGACGGTCGACGCCCTGCTATGCCCGCAGGACCACCGCTGCCCGCTGATTCCGATATGTCCCGCAGGTGCGATCACGCAGGAGGGAAACGCCCTCCCGCTGATCGATCCCGGGAAATGCATCGAATGCGGCAAATGCGTGAAACACTGCGGCATGCAGGCGGTATATAAAGTGAAGAAACATGGATAAGCTTTGTAGGATCCGCGACCTGCAGCGCGCCGTGCACCAGTTCGAAGCGGCGTTCGAAAAACGCTACGGCATCTGCCTGAACGAAGGCATGACGCTGTGCAGTCTCTCGAAAACCGAGCGTCTCTGCCCGGGAGAGCTGGGCGAACTGCTGGGCCTCACGCCCTCGAACACCTCGAAAGTGCTCCGCTCGGTGGAACAGAAAGGGCTGGTGACCCGGGAACTCTGCAGCGAGGACCGGCGCCAGATGTACTACTCACTCACGCAACAAGGACGCGAACTGCTCGCTTCGGTCAGCTGCCGGGAGGTGGAAACACCCGAAATCCTGCGCGACTGGCTCTGCGGGTAGAACGTGACGCAACCAAACACAGCAAACGGCTGTCTCTTCGGGGACAGCCGTTTGTCATTTCGGGGCGGCGGGACCGCTATTCGAGGAAATGGTTCTCATCGTTGAAGGCCGCTGCGAATTCGCTCAGCGACTTGAGGTGGCGGCGCTGCATCGCAACGGCCCCCTCCTCGTCCTTCTCTCGGACGCAGCGCAGCAGTTCGCGGTGCTCGAAATAGACCTCCTCCTGCGGAACCGTGCAGACGCGGTAACGCTGGTAATAACGCAGCACATCGGGCGTGATGACCAGCAGCATCGACGCGATCACCGGATTGTGCGCCCCGCGGGCCAGCGCCTGGTGGTAGGCGAAGTCCTTCGAAACACGCTCCTCGGTATAGAATTTCGCCTCGCACTCCTCCAGCGCCCGTTCGATGTTCTCCAGGTCCTCCGCCGTGCGGTTGCGGGCACAGAGCTTGATGGCCTCGATTTCGAGCAGCACACGCACGTAGACCAGCGACGCGAAGTCGTACTGTCCGATCTGCAGCGCGTCGGTGATCATGCGTTCGAGCACCTGCATCTTCTCCTGCGCGACCACCGTACCGCTCTGGGGAAAGGTCTGGACGATGCCGTAAAATTCGAGTTTCTGGAACGCCGCACGCACATGGGCGCGGCCGACGCCCAGCATGTCGGCCAGCCGCCGCTCGGCCGGGAGGCGTTCGCCCGGCTGCAAACGGCCGGAATAAAGCTCGTTCTTAATGTATTTCAGGACGGTTTCCACCTGTTTGATGTTCGGCGAGTTGTTCATGAGTTATTCGTTTGAAGCACAAAGATCGCAAAAAAACCAATCAAACCAAATAATTCCGGCGATTTCGTAACCGCCCCGCAGATTCCACTCCGCAAAGTCCCCGCCTTCGGGAAAAGCGGAAGAGCCGGAGACAGACCGCTCGGCGGCCCGGCCGCATTTTACATTTTTCAACCAAAAATCGGCTTGAAAACTATACTTATTCCCGATTCAGGCCGAAGGCGTGATAAATCGTCGCCAAAGATTGGATTTTAATTAAATTTTCCTAAATTTGTAAAAAGTGAAACAGACCGTAAACTCATGGCAAAACGAGAACTCTTACTCGGAGACGAAGCCCTCGCACTGGGGGCCCTCCACGCGGGACTGTCGGGCGTCTATGCCTATCCGGGCACACCCTCGACCGAAATCACGGAATACATCCAGCAACATCCCCTCGCCGCAGAACGGGGTGTACACCGCACCTGGTCGTCGAACGAGAAGACGGCCATGGAGGAGGCGCTCGGCATGTCGTTCGCCGGCAAGCGCGCGCTGGTCTGCATGAAGCACGTGGGGCTGAACGTGGCGGCCGACGCCTTCGTCAACGCGGCGATGACCGGGGCCAACGGCGGACTGGTGGTCGTGGCGGCCGACGACCCCTCGATGCACTCGTCGCAGAACGAGCAGGATTCGCGTTTCTACGGGAAATTCGCCCTCGTGCCGACCTTCGAACCGGCGGACCAGCAGGAGGCATACGAAATGGCGAAGGCCGCCTTCGATCTCTCGGAACATTACCGGATTCCGGTACTGATGCGGCTGACGACCCGCATGGCCCATTCGCGGGCCGCGGTCGAGACGGGCGAGGCACGCGCCGAAAACCCGTTGAGCCATCCCGAACAGCCCCGCCAGTGGGTGCTGATGCCGGGAAACTCGCGCGTGCGGTACAAGACGCTGCTGGAGGATTACGCCCGGCTGGAGGAGGAGTCCGCCGCCAGCCCGTTCAATGCCTGCACGGAAGGTCCGGACAAACGGCTGGGCATCGTCGCCTGCGGCATCGCACACAACTACCTGATGGAGAACTACCCCGACGGATGCCCGCACCCGGTGCTGAAGATCGCGCAGTACCCGCTGCCCCGCGACCTCGTGCGGCGCATCGCCGCCGAATGCGGCACGCTGCTGATCCTCGAAGAGGGACAGCCCGTCGTGGAGGAGGCCGTCCGGGGCGTGCTTCCCAGTCCCCTGGCGATCCGCGGACGCCTGACCGGCGAACTGCCCCGCACCGGGGAGCTGACGCCCGACAGCGTGCGCGCGGCCCTCGGCATGGCGCCCCGCCGGACGCACGCCGCGAGCGAGATCGTCGTCGCCCGTCCGCCCGCGCTCTGCCAGGGATGCGGACACCGCGACATGTACACCGCGCTGACGGAGGTGCTCCGCGAGGAATACCCCGCAGGCAAGGTGTTCAGCGACATCGGATGCTACACGCTGGGGTGGCTGGCGCCGTTGCACGCCATCGACACGTGCGTCGACATGGGGGCCTCGATCACCATGGCCAAGGGCGCGGCCGACGCCGGACAGCACCCTTCGGTGGCCGTGATCGGCGACTCGACCTTCACCCACTCGGGCATGACGGGTCTGCTGGATGCCGTGAACGAACGGGCGGACATCACCGTCATCATCTCGGACAACCTCACGACGGGCATGACCGGCGGGCAGGATTCGGCCGGAACGGGCCGTCTGGAACAGATATGCGCCGGCATCGGCGTCGACCCGGCGCACATCCGCACGGTCGTGCCGCTGCCCAAGAACCGCGAGGAGATGAAGGCGATGATCCGCGAGGAGATCGCCTACCAGGGCGTCTCGGTGATCATCCCGCGCCGAGAGTGTATCCAGACGGCCAAGAGAAAGAACGCAACGAAATAATTTATAGCCAATTCATGCCGGGAAAGCGAACGATGACAGGCCCATCGAGCGGCTGAACCCCGACAGGTCCCCACATAAAGCCCGCGCCGGAGACGGGAGTTCGGGGGAGGGTCAGATTTCCAAACGGCGCCGAAGGCGGCGAGACTGCAACAGCCGACGGAACGAGCACAGCACAAAAAACCAAAAACGTAGTGATATGAAACGCGACATCATCCTCTCGGGCGTAGGAGGTCAGGGAATCCTCTCGATCGCCGCCGTCATCGGACGGGCCGCCCTCGAAGACGGGCTCCATATCAAACAGGCCGAGGTCCACGGCATGAGCCAGCGCGGCGGCGACGTGCAGTCGAACCTGCGCATCGGCACTTCGGCCATCCGTTCGGACCTCATCCCGCGCGGCGCGGCCGACCTCATCGTCTCGATGGAGCCGATGGAGGCGCTGCGCTACCTGCCGTGGCTGGCCCACGACGGATGGGTGATCACCGACACCACACCGCTGGTCAACATCCCGAACTATCCGGACGGCGAGGCCCTGCGGCGCGAACTGGAACAACTCCCGCACGTCGTGGCCCTCGACGCGGATGCCGTCGCCAAAGCCGCCATGGCGCCCCGCTCGGCCAACATGGCGCTGCTGGGAGCCGCCGCGCCGCTGCTCGGGATCGACGCCGCGAAGCTGGAGGCAGGCATCCGCGCCATCTTCGCCCGCAAGGGCGGACAGGTCGTCGAAACGAACCTCGCGGCGTTCCGTGCCGGCTGCGAAGCGGCCCAAAAACAGGCAAAGCCATGAAAATTCCGTTCGACAGGTCCTGCCTGCACTCCGCGCTGGAGCGGATGGACATCGCAGACATCGCGCAGGCCACGATCCGCCAGTCGGGCGACATCGCCCGCATGATGGAGCGCGACACGGGCGTGGAGTTCCTCCACCTCGAAATGGGCGTGCCGGGACTGCCGCCCGAACGGGCGGGCGTCGAGGCCGAACGCGCGGCCCTGCAGGCGGGCGTCGCATCGCAGTATCCCAACATGTTCGGCATCCCGGAGCTCAAGACGCAGGCCTCGCGGTTCCTCAAGGCGTTCCTCGACGTCGACATCGCCCCGCAGGGCTGCATTCCGACCGTCGGATCGATGCAGGGCAGCTTCACCACCTTCCTGCTCTGCTCGCAGCTCGACCCGGCCAAAAGGAAGATTCTTTTCATCGATCCCGGATTCCCCGTGCAGCGCAGTCAGGTACGCATCCTCGGCATCCCTTCGGAATCGTTCGACATCTACGATTACAGGGACGAAAAACTGGGACCGAAGATCGAGAGTTTCCTCGCCGCGGGCGACGTGGCGGCCATCGTCTACTCGAACCCCAACAACCCGGCGTGGATCTGCCTCACGGAGGACGAACTGCGCACGATCGGGGAGCTGGCCACGCGGTACGACGCCATCGTCATCGAGGACCTCGCCTATCTCTGCATGGACTTCCGCAAACCGCTGGGACGGCCTTTCGAAGCCCCCTACCAGACTTCGGTGGCGCGTTACACAAAGAATTACATCCTGCTGGTCTCCGGATCGAAGATATTCAGCTACGCCGGGCAGCGGATCGCCGTGGCGGCGATCTCCGACACGCTTTTCCGCCGCGAATACCCGGCCCTGCGCCGGCGTTACAACATCGGACGGCTGGGCGACGCCTACGTGCTGGTCTTTCTCTACGCCGCCTCGTCCGGCACGAGCCACTCGGCACAGCACGCCCTGGCGGCGATGTTCCGCGCGGCGGCCGACGGCGAACTGGACTTCGTGGGCGAAGCCTCGGAGTACGCCCGGCGCGCCCGGCTGACCAAGAAGACGTTCCTCCGCCACGGATTCCGCATCGTCTACGACAAGGACCGCGGCGAGCAGGTCAGCGACGGATTCTTCTACACGGTCGGCTACGGCGCGATGACCAGCGCCGAACTGTTGGGCGAACTGCTGCTCTACGGCGTCTGCGCCATCTCGCTCACCTCGACCGGCAGCCGCCAGCACGGCATCCGGGTCTGCGTCTCGCAGATGAACCGCCCCGAACAATTCGAAATGCTCGAAGAACGGCTGCGGGTATTTGCCGAAAACCATAAATAAGACCACTATGCGCCTTACGACTGCCGCGGAGGCGGTAAAACTCATCCGATCCAACGACAGCGTCTACATCCAGGGCAGCACCTCGATTCCCGAAGTGCTCGTGGCGGCCATGACCGAACGGGGCTGCGAACTGGAACATGTGACGGTCTATTCGGCCTTCGCCGTGGGAGCCTTCGACGCCCCCTACTGCCGCCCCGAATACCGCGAGTCGTTCCTCGTCAACAGTCTGTTCGTGGCCAACAATATCCGCCGGTGGCTGGCCGACGGCTACGGGCAGACCATTCCGGCCTTTCTGGGCGAAATCCCCGCGCTGTTCCGCGACGGCACGCTGCCTCTCGACGTCGCGCTCATCAACGTCTCGCCGCCCGACGCCGAAGGCTACTGCTCGTTCGGCGTCTCGGCCGACCTGGCGGTTTCGGCCGTGGAGTGCGCCAAGACCGTCATCGCACAGGTCAACAAGGCGATGCCCTACTCCTACGGCGATGCCGTGATCCACTCCTCGCGCCTGGCCGCAGCCGTAGAGGTCGACTCCCCGCTGGTGGAGGTCCCGACGGCCGTGCCCACGGAGACCGAGCTTCGGATCGGCAGCTATATCGCCGAACTGATTCCCGACGGAGCGACGTTGCAGATCGGTGTGGGCGGCATTCCGAACGCCGTGCTGGGCGCCCTCGGCGGCCACCGGCATCTGGGGCTGCACACCGAGGCGATGACCGACGGCGTACTGCCGCTGCTGGAAAGCGGCGTGATCGACAACTCGCAGAAGGCGGTGATGCCCGGCGTGACGGTGGCCTCGCTGGCCCTCGGCTCGCGCCGGCTCTACGGCTACATGGACTACCGCAAGGATCTGGTGATGAAGGATGTGGCATGGACCAACGATCCGTTCCGCATCCGGCAAAACCCGCGCGTCATGGCCATCAATTCGGCTGTCGAAGTGGACCTCACGGGACAGGTGTGCGCCGACTCGGTCGGAATGCGCATTATCTCGGGCGTGGGCGGCCAGCACGATTTCATGTACGGCGGGGCGCTGTCCGAGGGCGGCAAGACCTTCATCGCCATCCCGTCCACGACCCCCAAGGGCGAATCGAAAATCAGGGCGCTGTTGTCGCCCGGCGCGGGCGTCGTGACGACACGCCACATGGTCCAGCACGTCGTCACCGAATACGGCGTGGCGCACCTGCGGGGCCGCAACCTCGCCGAGCGCGCCCGGGCGCTGATCGCCGTGGCGCACCCCTCGGTCCGCGAGGAACTGGAACGCGCCGCAGCGCAACGCTTCGGCTACTCGTTCCTGCGGCTCAAAGCATAAACCCCGGCCCGGTTCCCCGAAAAGGCCGGGCTTTTTATAAGTAATATGTACAGGAAATACCTCTTTTTCGACCTCGACGGCACGCTGACCGACCCCATGCAGGGTATCACCCGCTCGGTGCGGTACGCCCTGCGCCACTTCGGCATCGAAGTGGCGGACCTCCGGGAATTAACCCCTTTCATCGGACCGCCGCTCGCGGACTCCTTCAAAGAACGGTACGGCATGACCGACACGGAAGCCGAGACGGCCGTCGCCAAATACCGGGAATACTATGCCCCGAAGGGCATCTTCGAGAACGAAGTCTATCCCGGAATCCCAAGCCTGCTGGCCGACACGGCCGCCGCGGGTTGCGTGAACGTGATGGCCACCTCGAAGCCGACGCCCTTCGCCCGGCAGATCGCCGCACATTTCGGCCTCGAACCCTACTTCCGGCTGATCAGCGGCAGCACGCTCGACGGCCGCCGCACGACCAAGGCCGACGTGATCCGCCATGCGCTCGGAGAGTTGGAGATCGCCCCGCGCGAAGCCGTGATGATCGGCGACCGCCGCTACGACGTGGAAGGGGCCGCCGAAACGGGACTCGACTCGATCGCCGCAGGCTGGGGATACGCCCAGCCCGGCGAACTGGAAGCCGCGCACCCCGGCTGTTTCGCTCCCGATGTCGCGGCGCTCCGCCGCCTGCTTCTCGGTCCCGCCTAAAAAACGGGATTCGCAGGCGATGGCAGGCCGGAACGTTTCGAACCTGAACCGGCACTTATCAGATAACCCGGCAGAGCCGCTGACGATCTGTAAGCGCACCCTTATCGGGGGGGGGTAACATTTTATTGATTTTCGATAAAAATAAATTGTTTTTCACGATTTCTTTATTACCTTTGTCCCGAAGCGCGTAACAAACCGTTACCCCGGTAAACCTCACTCGGCCTGCGGACGTATGATAAAACTCGAAAACATCAACAAAACCTACAACAACGGTTCGCCCCTCCACGTACTGAAGGGCATCGACCTCGAAGTCGGCAAAGGCGAACTGGTGTCGATCATGGGCGCCTCGGGATCGGGCAAATCGACCCTGCTGAACATCCTCGGCATCCTCGACGACTACGACAGCGGGAACTACTACCTCGCAGGCCGCCTGATCAAGAACCTCAACGAAACGCAGGCCGCCGCCGCACGCAACCGGATGATCGGCTACATCTTCCAGTCGTTCAACCTGATCAACTACAAGAACGCCGTCGAGAACGTCGCCCTGCCGCTCTACTACCAGGGCGTCGCACGGCGCAAGCGCAATTCCCTGGCGCTGGAATACCTCGACATGCTCGGACTGCGGGACTGGGCAGCACACATGCCCAACGAAATGTCGGGCGGCCAGAAACAGCGTGTGGCGATCGCCCGAGCGCTGATCAACCGGCCCGAAATCATCCTCGCCGACGAACCTACGGGCGCCCTGGACAGCGTCACCTCGCAGGAGGTGATGAACCTGCTGCGCAGCGTCAACAAAGACATGGGCATGACGATCATCTGCGTCACGCACGAACAGTCGATCGCCGACCAGACCGACAAGATCATCCGCCTGAAAGACGGCGTCATCAGCAGCATCGACCAAACGGGCCTCGGGAAGCGATGAGGGAACTGCTGCTGGAGATCTGGACCTCGGTGCGGCGCAACAAGCTGCGCACCTTCCTCACGGGCTTCTCGGTCGCGTGGGGCATCTTCATGCTCGTCATCCTGCTCGGCTCGGGCAACGGGCTGAAAAACGGCGTGACGGCCAACTTCGACGACTACGCCACCAACTCCATCGACCTCTACGGCGGCTGGACCTCGAAACCCTGGATGGGCTACGAAAAGGGCCGCCGCATCCGCATGCGCAACAGCGACCTGGAGATTCTCCGGCGGGAGTTCCCCGAAATCGAGGAGGTCGCCGCAAATTCGTGGCTATCGGGACACAAAGCCACTTACGGCAAGGAGTTCACCCAGGTGTGGCTGCGGGGATCGCTCCCGAAGGTGCAGCAGATCGAGGGCATCAAACTCTCGGCCGGCCGCTTCATCAACGAGGACGACGTGAAAAATTACCGCAAGACAATCGTTATCGACGAACCGATGCGCCGTCTGCTCTTCAAGGGCGGCGACCCGCTGGGCAAGCAGGTCAAGGTCGGCAAGTCGATCTATACGGTGGTGGGCGTCGAAAAAGGCGACGCCCAGCGCAACAACTCCTCGTGCTATATCCCCCTCACGACCGGACAACTCATTTACAAAGGCAACGACCCGATCGTCAACAATGCCATCCTGACCCTGCGGGGCATCGACACCGACGAACAGATGGAAGATTTCGAAAACCGGCTGATTCGCCGCCTCTCCGTCGAGCACCATTTCGCCCCGGACGACAGGAGCGCCATCTGGATCCGGAACACCATGGAGCAGTACAAGAGCATGATGGTGGTTTTCGGCGGCATCAACCTTTTCGTGTGGATCATCGGACTGGGCACGCTGCTGGCCGGCATCGTCGGCGTGAGCAACATCATGCTGGTGACCGTCACCGAGCGCACCGCCGAATTCGGCATCCGCAAGGCCCTCGGGGCCAAACCCGCGTCGATCATCCGCCTGATCCTCGCCGAATCGGTGATGATCACCGCGGCGTTCGGCTACATGGGCATGGTGCTCGGCGTGGCGGTCATGGAGGCCGTCAACCACCTGCTCAACCAGACCCCCGTCGAGCAGACGGAACACGGCATGAACTCGGTGTTCCTCGACCCGACGCTCGACCTGGGCGTGGCGGTGAGCGCCACGCTGGTGTTGGTCGCCGCAGGGCTGATCGCCGGTTACATCCCGGCCTACCGCGCCGCGCAGCTGAAAACGATCGACGCATTGAGATATAACAAATAAAACCGACAGATATTTCGATGCACCATCGCTTTCAACCGCTTCCATTGCCGCCTGCGGCGTCATTTACAAGTATGACCCCACCCCGACCCTCCTTCAGGGAGGGAGATGGCGTCCGCTTCCGACAGTCGGTACGATTTGGTACAATAAAGTATAGAGCAGCCTAATAAATTACAAAGACCCATGTCCTTTTTCGACACAGACCGTTGGAACGAAATCTGGCAGACCATCGCCCGGAACCGCAAGCGCAGCATCATGACCGCGCTGGGGGTCTTCTGGGGCATCTTCATGCTCACGGTGATGCTGGGCGCCGGCATGGGTCTCGGACGCCTGTTCCGGGCGCAGCTGGGCGACATGTCGACCAACACGCTGCTCATGCAGCCCGAACAGACGGGAATTCCCTACAAGGGCATGCCCAAGAACCGCTGGTGGAGGATGGACAACGAAGACGTGGAGGCCGTCAAGAAACAGCCCGAAGTGTTGTACGCCTCGGCCGTATTCTGGGGCGACGAAGTGCATTGCAGCTACCGCGAACACAAAGGCGACTACTCGCTGATGGGCTACACGCCCGACTACCAGAAGATCAACCCGCAGAAAATCCTCCACGGCCGTTTCATCAACGAGGTGGACATGGTGCAGAAACGCAAGGTCTGCGTCATCGGCACGCAGATCGCGAAAGACCTGTTCCCGGGCGAACAGGACCCGACAGGCAAGGTAATCAAGATGAACAATGCCTATTTTCGGGTGATCGGCGTGTTGCGCAAGCAGAGTACGGCCATGTCGTTCAGCGATGTCGAAAACACGGCCGTCGTGCCCGTATCGCTGGCGCAGCAGATGTACGGCGGCGGCAACCGGATCCACATGCTCGCCGTGGCGGGCCGCGACGACACACCCAGCAAGGAGGTCGAAAAGGCGTGCCGCGAGGCCGTGTTCGCCCGCCACATCATCTCGCCCGACGACGAGAAGGCCGTCTGGACGATGGCCACGGCCGAGATGTTCGACAAGGTGATGGGACTTTTTCGCGGCATTGCGTGGCTGACGTGGTTCGTGGGACTCGGCACGCTGCTGGCGGGCATCGTCGGCGTGAGCAACATCATGCTGGTGCTCGTCAAGGAGCGCACGCAGGAGATCGGCATCCGCCGCGCACTGGGCGCCCCGCCACGGGCCATCATCTCGCAGATCCTCTCCGAAAGTTTCGTGCTGGCCTTCATTGCGGGCGTACTGGGGCTGACGGCGGCCGTGGGGCTGCTGTCGGTGGTCGACTCGATCTACTACCAGGCGGTCACCGTGGCGCAGGACGGATTCGAAATATCGTGGATGATCTCCTTCGGCACGGGCATCGCGGCGCTGGCGATCCTCGTGGCGGGCAGCCTGCTGGCGGGTGTCATCCCCGCGACCCGCGCCCTGCGGATCAAGGCGGTGGACGCCATACGCGAAGAATAGAACTGAAAATTAAAAACCATATTTGCGGCTATGAAAAAGTTTCTGAAGATTTTTGCCGGAGTGCTCTTTGCGGCGCTCTTACTGGGAACCTTCTGGTTTCTGTGGCAAAAGACCCGTCCGGTGAAGGTCGTCTACACGATCGTGGAGCCGAAACTGGACACGCTCAAACAGTTCGTGGTGGCCACGGGCAAGGTAGAACCCCGCGACGAGGTGATGATCAAACCCCAGATTTCGGGCATCATCTCCGACGTTTACAAAGAGGCCGGGCAGCTCGTCCGCAAGGGCGAGGTGATCGCCACGGTGAAGGTCGTGCCCGAAATGGGCCAGCTGTCGAGCGCCGAATCGCGCGTCTCGGTGGCCGAAATCTCGCTGGCGCAGACCCGCCGCGAGTACGACCGCACGAAGGCCCTCCACGAAAATGGCGTCGTCTCGGACGAGGAGGCGGAGCAGGGCCGCACGGCCCTCGACAAGGCCGAAGAGGAGCTGCAAAACGCCCGGGAGAACCTGGAGATCGTGAAGAACGGCATTTCGAGTCGCTTCAAGGAGTTGAGCAACACGCAGATTCGCTCGACGATCGACGGCATGATCCTCGACGTGCCGATCAAGGTCGGCAACTCGGTGATCCAGGCCAACACGTTCAACGACGGCACGACGATCGCCACCGTGGCCGACATGTCGAACATGCTCTTCCGGGGCAACGTCGACGAGACGGACGTGGGCAAACTGCACGAAGGCATGCCCGTCAAACTCACCATCGGCGCCCTGCAGAACGTCGAACTCGACGCCACGCTGGAGTACGTGTCGCCCAAGGCCACGGAGGACAACGGCGTGATCCTGTTCGAGGTCAAGGCCGCCGTGAGAATTCCCGCCGACGTCTTCGTACGCGCCGGGTACAGCGCCAACGCCAGCGTGATGATCCAGAGCCGCGAAGGGGTGCTCACCCTCCCGGAGAGCACCGTGGAGTTCGAGGGCGACAAAACCTACGTACACATGCTCACCAGCGCCGAAGGGGCCGAGGAGCAGACCTTCGACAAGCACGAGGTGAAAATCGGCCTTTCGGACGGCATGAACATCGAGATCACCGAAGGCGTGGCCGCCGGAGACAAGATCCGCGGCGTCAAGGAGGAGAAGAAGAAAAAGTAACCGCAAAAACACCGCAGCATGAAAACCGGCATCCTACTCGCCGCCCTGTGCGCCGCCGCAACGACGGTCTGCGCGCAGAACGCATCCCTGAAAAACGCCGAACCGGTACTGCTTCCGGATACACCCGTGATTGCGGAACCGACCGAACCGGCGCCGGGTGCGGCATGGTCGCTCGACGACTGTATCGGCTACGCCCTGCACAACAACATCAACGTACAGCAACGGGCGCTGCAAATCGAACGCAACAGCATCGATCTCTCGACTTCCCGGTTCAGCCGCCTGCCCAGCCTGAACGCTTCGGCCGGCGCCGACGCCTCGTTCGGCCGCGTGCTTTCGAGCGACAACACCTATAAGGAGAAGAACCAGACCTCGGGATCGCTCAACGTCTCGGCCTCCATGCCGCTTTTCCAGGGCATGCGCATCAACCGCCAGATCAAGGCCGGGAAACTGAACCTCGCGGCCGCGGTGCAGGACCTGGAAAAAGCCCGCGAGGACGTGTCGATCAACATCATGACACTCTATCTCGACGTACTCTACAACAAGGAACTGGTCGGCGTGGCCGAACGCCAGCTGGCGTTGAGCACGCAGCAGGCCGCGCGCAGCCGTGCGCTGGCCGCCGCGGGCAAGCAGCCCGAATCGGCCGTCTACGAGAGCGACGCCCTCGAAGCCAAAGACCGGCTGACGCTCACCCAGGCCCGCAACGACCTGCGGCTGGCCCTGCTCGATTTAAGCCAGGCCCTCAACCGCGAGAGCGCCGCAGGATTCGACATCGTAGAGCCTGCGCTCGACAGCATGACCCTCGCTTCGCTCCACCGCCTCGGCTCGGTGGAAGACGTATACGCCTACGCCGCCGAGAACCGGCCGCACATCCGCGCGGAACGGCTGCGGCTCGAAGGCTCGGAACATTCGGTCGCCGTAGCCCGCGCGGACCTCTATCCGTCGCTGTCGCTGTCGGGCGGATACGGCACGGGAATTTACAGCGCCGACAAGGACAAATTCTGGGCGCAGATGCGCCATAACAGCCGCGAATACGTCGGCGTCTCGCTCGACATCCCGATCTTCAACCGCCGGGCCGCGCGCAACAACATCAGCAAGGCGCAGATCGCCGTGCGCAGCCAGCAGCTCGCCGTCACCGAAGCCGAACGCGACCTGCGCAAGCAGATCGAGCAGGCATGGTACAACGCCGACGCCGCCTATGCCAAATACCACTCGGCGGAGGCCGCCTCGGCCTCGGCGAAGGTGGCGTTCGCCTACGAGGAGCAGAAAGCCGAAGCCGGCAGGTCGACGATCTTCGACTTCAACGACGCCAAGACACGCATGGAAAAGGCCGAATCCGAAGCCGTGCAGGCCAAATACGAGTTCGTTTTCCGTTCGAAGGTTCTCGATTTCTACCGCGGAAAACCGTTGCAACTCTGAAAAAAGGGAATTTTAATATACGAATTCAAACAAAGAGGATGACCTGAAACGGTCACCCTCACTGCTACCCGGAACACCAGGTCCCTGAAGAATCCAGGCGGCTGCCGGATTGAATCCCGGACCTCCTCCGGCGGAAAAGTCCTTCGTGCGTCACTGATGATCTGTGTTTATCCCAGCAGTACAAAAGTAAACAAATTATCCCAGCCCGCAATAGGCGGGGCGTTTTTGTAATAAGGCTCAACCAAAATGTCATACCCCGAAAAGGCAAAATAATACGCTCGGACGCATACGAACCACTTTTCGTTCTGCAAAAAAGCGGCAATCCGGAAAATTTGACCTACTTTTGCAACGGTTTCAACAGTTGAAAGGATGGAATGGCTTAAAGAATTGCTCGTCGAGCACTCGGCTTTGCAGGCCGTCGTGGTGATTTCGCTCATCTCGACGATCGGTATCGGACTGGGAAAGATCCGCTTCTTCGGGATCTCGCTCGGCACGGCCTTCATCTTCTTCGTGGGCATTCTGGCCGGGCATTTCGGCCTCTCGCTCGACCCGGCGATGCTGACCTACGCCGAAAGTTTCGGACTGGTGATCTTCGTCTACGCTCTCGGTTTGCAGGTGGGACCGGGTTTCTTCAGTTCGATGCGCGCCGACGGACTGCGGCTCGTCTCTCCCGCCATCGCCATCGTGCTGCTCGGAACGGCCCTGGCCATGGCGATGAGCTGCGCCTTCGGGGTCTCGATGCCCGACATGTCGGGCATTCTGTGCGGCGCGACGACCAACACCCCGGCGCTGGGCGCCGCGCAGCAGACGCTGCAACAAATGGGCATCGACGCCAACGGAGCTGCGCTGAGCTGCGCCGTGGCCTACCCGCTGGGCGTCGTGGGCGTGATTCTGGCCGTGGTCTTCCTGCGCAAGCTCTTCGTGCGCCCTTGCGACATGCCGAGACCCGACGCAGAGCACCGCAAGAACGTCTTCATCGCCAGCTACCACCTCACCAATCCCGCGGTCTTCGGCAAGAGCGTCCACGAAATCGCGACGCAGAGCCACCACCATTTCGTCATCTCGCGCCTGTGGCGCGACGGCCGGGTTTCGATCCCCACCTCGGACAAGACCCTGCAGGAGAACGACGTGATCCTGGTCATCACCACGCCCGGCGAAGCCGACGCCCTGCGGCTGATCTTCGGCGAACAGGAGACCAAGGACTGGAACACGGAAAACATCGACTGGAACGCCGTCGACAGCCAGCTCATCTCGCAGCGCATCCTCGTGACGCGCCCCGAAATCAACGGCAAGAAACTCTCGCAGCTGCGCCTGCGGAATACCTACGGCATCAACATCAGCCGCGTCTACCGCTCGGGCGTGCAGCTGCTGGCCACCCCCGACCTGCGTTTGCAGCTGGGCGACCGTCTGACCGTGGTGGGCGAGGCGGAGGCGATCCGCAACGTCGAGAAAATCCTCGGCAACGCCGTCAAGAGCCTCAACGAACCCAACCTCGCAGCGGTGTTCATCGGCCTGATCCTCGGCCTCACGCTGGGGAGCATCCCCGTGGCGATCCCCGGGATTTCGATTCCCGTGAAACTGGGCCTCGCGGGCGGCCCGATCATCGTCGGCATCCTGATCGGCACGTTCGGGCCCCGGCTCCACATGATCACCTACACCACCCAAAGCGCCAACCTGATGCTGCGCGCGCTGGGCCTTTCGATGTACCTCGCATGCCTCGGGCTGGATGCCGGAACACACTTCTTCGAAACCGTCATGCGTCCCGAGGGAGCCTTGTGGCTCGGCATCGGATTCGCACTGACGTTCGTGCCGGTGGTGCTGGTGGGGCTGTTCGCCCTGCGGGTGCTGAAGGTCGACTTCGGATCGGTCTCGGGACTGCTGTGCGGCAGCATGGCCAACCCGATGGCGCTCAACTACGTGAACGACACGATCGAAGGCGACAACCCCTCCGTATCCTACGCCACGGTCTATCCCGTGTGCATGTTCCTGCGCGTAATCATCATTCAGGTGATGCTGATGCTGGTGCTTTAGCCTCTTCCGAAGCGGGCTGTTCCGCCTGCGGCTTTTGCGGGACGGACGGCGGCGTCTGTGCAGCTTGTGGAGCGGAAGGCGGCGGCGTTTGCGGCGGCATCTGTGCGTTCTGCGAAAACGCATTGCGCAGCGAGGCGACATCCTCACCCGACGGATTCTGGAAGACCCGCAGCCCGAATTCGGGAATCACGGCCAGCACATGGTCGAAGACATCCGACTGAATTCCTTCGTAATCCACCCACACGACCGTGTCGGTAAAGAAATAGAGCTGCATCGGAAGCCCCGTTTCGGTGGGCTGCAACTGCCGCACCATCAGCGTCATATCCTTGTTCACCGGGACCTCGTTCCGGAGGTAGCGTACCAGGTAGGCCCGGAAAACCCCGAGGTTGGTCTGATGCAGGCCGTTGATCCGCCGTTCTCCGGAGCCGATGCCGTGCGCGGCGTTGTACTCCTCGACACGGCGTTCGGTCTGATCGACGTAGTCGCGGATCAGGTCGATCGTGCGGTAGTGGTCCAGCATCTCGGGCGTACAGAAACGCACGCTCGTCATGTCGATCGCCACGGAGCGCATCACGCGCCGCCCGCCCGAAAGCTGCATGGCATGCCAGTTGGTGAACGAATCGGTCGTCAGCAGATAGGGCGGCAACATGACGAGCGTGTTGTCCCAGTTGCGGATCTTGACCGTCGTCAGCGACACCTCCTCGACGTTGCCGTCGGCCCCGTACTTGGGGACCGAAATCCAGTCCCCGACCTTGAGCATGTCGTTGGCCGCGAGCTGGATGCCCGAGACGAAGCCGAGGATGCTGTCGCGGAAAATCAGCATCAGCACGGCTGCCGAGGCGCCCAGCCCCGTCAGCAGAATGGCGGGCGACTTGTCGAGCAGGATCGAAATAATCAGGATCGTGCAGATCAGCAGCGCGATGCCCTGCGCCGTCTGCCGCAGGCCCTTGATGGGTTTGTTCTGCCAGGCAGGGCGTGCCGCGGCGATGCGGAAGGCGGCATAGAGCAGCGCGTTGACGAAGCGGAAAACCGAAAAGACGATATAGGCCTGCATGAGCCGCAGGACGATGACGCGCCCGGTGGATTTCTCCTCGAAGACCACCGGGAGCACGACGGCCAGCAGGATAGCGCTCAAAATATGGCACATGCACCGGAGAACCGGAACGCTGAAAAGCGTATCGTCCCACTTGGCCCGGGTGCGCTCCACCAGCCGGCGCACTCCGCGCACGATTCCCAGCTGCAACAGCAGGTCGAAAACCACGGCGGCCAGCACCACAAGCACGAAAGCCGCCCAGCGGTCGAGCGTATCGCTGGCGGCCGAAGTCAGGCCCAGCCATTCGAGCAGGGCGTGCGTCCAACGTTTCAGAAGTGTCTGCATGTACGTACCCGTATCAATTTTCGGGCCTCAACCGCAGCGGCGGCCGAAAACCCGGAAACGACGCCGGTACGGACAACGGGGTTACCCGAGAATCAACCCGACCTCGCCCTCGAAGTTGGGCGTGAAGAGGCCCCGCCCGAGGTTTTCGCGGATTTCGTCCGGAGACCAGAAACGCCCGCCGTCGAGTTCTCCGCTCGGGCGGACCTCCCCGTCGTAGACCGTGCGGAAGACATGGACCAGCTCGTATTCGCACTCCGAGCGGAAGGGATAGACCGCGACCGCCCCGGGCACGAAATCCGTGATGCCCAGCTCCTCGCGCACCTCGCGCCGCAGGGCCTCGCCGACGGTTTCGCCGTAGTCCACATGGCCGCCCACGGCCGTATCCCAGCGTCCGGGCTGGATGTCCTTCCATGCGGGGCGTTTTTGCAGGTAGAGTTCACCCCGCGAATTGAAGACGTGGAGATGCACCACCGGGTGCAGGAGCATCGACCCGCCGTGGCACTCGCCGCGCGAGGCTTTGCCGACGACGTTTCCCGCCGTGTCGACCACGGGAAAGAGTTCTTCGCTGTTATCGCAGTTCATGTCGGGGATATTTCCGGATGTAGACGATGACGGCCAGCATGCCCAGCAGCACGAAGGCCGCGCCCGGCAGGGCCGTATACCGGTAACCGAGTTTATGGTCGATCGGCAGGCCGCCGCAGAAGGCACCCAGCGCATTGCCGAGGTTGAAGGCCACCTGCACGAGAGCCGCGCCGAGCATCTCGCCGCCCCGCGAGTTTTCGAGGATCAGCAGCTGCTGGGGCGACGACACGCAGAACAGGCACGCCGTCGTGAGGCACATCAGCGTCAGCGAGAGGGACGGAATATGCGCCCCGAAAAAGATACCGACGAGTGCGAGACCGGCCACGCCGAGCGTGAAGCGCACGACCTTCTCGGGCGTGAAGCGGTCGGCATAGTGGCCTCCGACGATGTTGCCGGCGAACATGCCGAAACCGGCCAGCATGATGATCAGCGTCAGGTCCTCGGGGCGAAACCCCGAGGTGTGGACCATCAGCGGACTGACGTAGCTGTACCAGCAGAAGATGCCGCCGTTGCCGAGCATCACCGAGAAGAGCACCAGCCACGGGGCGAACTTTTTCAGAAAGCCGAACTGCCCTTTAAGCCCCGTGTCGGGCAGAGCCGGAAGGGCGGGGACCCAGAGTTTCACGAGCAGCAGCGCCACGGCGCCCCACACGGCGACGATACCGAACGTGGCGCGCCACGTCACGGCCCCGCTGATGTAGGTTCCCAGCGGCACGCCGAACAGATTGGCGACGGTCATTCCGACGACCATGATCGACACTGCTTCGGCGCGTTTCCCCTTGTCGGCGACGCGCTCGGCGACGATCGACCCCACACCGAAAAAGGCCCCGTGGGGAAGTCCCGAGATGAAGCGCATGGCCACCAGCGTCCAGTAGTTCGGCGCGAGGGCCGCGCAGGCGTTGCCGACGATAATCAGCGTCACGAGGGCCAGCAGGATGTGCTTCAGCGGGCGGGTGCGGGCTACGAGGACCGTTAGCGGCGCACCGAAGCAGACGCCCAGCGCATAGGCGGAGATCAGGTGTCCGGCCTCCGGAATCGTAACCCCGAGGCTGCGGGCAATGTCGGGCAGAATGCCCATCATCACGAACTCCGCCATTCCGAGCGCAAGCGTTCCGAATGCCAGAGCGATCAAACTTTTCTTCATCGGACCGGAATCATTAATTTTCCAACGGGCTGCAAAAATAGCACAAAAAAGGTGAAAAGTTTTTGCCTCTTTTCACCTTTTTCCAATTTTTCAGAGTTTGGGTCCCGACTCCCGCGGCTGGCCCACTTCGAAGCCCAGCGCCCGCATCCACTCCACGGTGGCGGCATCGACCTGATCGTTCCGGTCGGCCCAGCGGCGCTCCTCGATCAGTTGCTTCTTACGCTCCTCCAGGGCTTTCAGCAGCGGGAAATCCGGATGTGCGAGATGCGTCTTCTCCTCACGCTGCGAGGGCCGGATCCTGCGGTCGAAGACCGCGTCCTGCGTCGGACGCCGCGCACCCTCCCACTTGAACCCCTTGAGGTAAAGCTCCTGGTCGGCGGGAATCTTGTCCATCGGGTAGATGTTCCAGTCGGGGTCCTTACGGTAGACGATCGTCACGACCTGCTTGTCCTCGATGTAGAACGAACAGTCGCCGCTCTCGATGACGCCCATGCCAGTGATCTCGGGCGGCTCACCGTCCTGCATGTAGTAGATCGTCTGGGCATTGCCGTTCACGTCGTTGCGGTAGATCTGATTGTCGCGGAACCACGCCGTCATCTGCTTGCCCGCCACCTGGTTGTAATGGACCGTATCGAGCTGGGAGACCATCATCGGAGTGCCGATGAACTCGGCGCGCGTGATCTGCTGGTTCTCGGTGAATATATCCATCACGTCGGAGGTGATCTGGTTGCCCTGGTTCCACAGCACGGGGTCGATGTAGAGATGAATCGTCGAATCGGTGCTGATGGCCGTCATCGAGTCGCATACGGTCTGGAAATCGGAACGGAAAATGCGCACATTGCGGAAACCCTTCATCAGGCGGTAAACCGAGTCGGCGGAGTCGGTGAGCGAATCGACCGAGTCGGCCGGAATCTGCATCGCCAGCGAGTCGGCGGCCAGCGAATCGGACATCTGCAACAGCAGCGAATCCATCTCCCGGTCGTTGCGGGCGATCAGCGAGTCGATCTCGCGCAGGGCCGTGGAATCGACCGGAATCACCTTGCCCTTGCGGGCGGCACGGGCCTGGCGGGCGCGGAGTTTCGACTCGGCCTTGAGTTTGCGCGCAGCGAGGCGCCGCTCCTCCCGCTCCTTCTGGGCCAGCAGTTTGGCCGTCGTCTTCTCCTGGCGTTTCCGGGCGATCTCCTCCAGTTTTTCCTTCTTGGCCTTGGCGGCCGCGGCCTTTTGAGCCGCTTTCAGCTTGGCGGCCTGCTCCTTGAGGTAGGCTTTCCGGGCATCGCCGACCAGCGTATCGAGCGGATTGACGGCCGGAACGGCCAGCGAATCGGGAACGGAAACGCCCTGCAGCGAATCGGGGACCTCCTGCCGGGCCAGCGAATCCGGCCCTGCGGCGTCCTCCGGCGAACCGGAACCGGCATCCGGAACGCGGGGCCTTCCGAGCGAATCCACAGCAGGATGGCCTCCGGAAACTCCCCCGGCCGGGTGGTGCGGCGTCCCGAAAACGGCTGAATCGGTTTTCAGGCGCGCCAGCGAGTCGGCTTTGGCCGCGGCAGCGGCACGGCGCAGCGCGTTTTCATTGATCGTGAAGAGGTACATCGAGTCGGCGCGCATGAAAAGCGAGTCGCCCTGCGAAAGGTCGTAACTCACCACCGCGGGACGGCGCGTGAGAAACGCATTGCCCGGCTCCTTCCAGTACTCGCCGTAGTCCCCGAAGGCGATCACCTTGTGTTCGGCGTCGTCCAGCTGCAGATCGCGCCGCAGGATCACATGGTCCTCGGCGCGGTAGTAATGGAGGCTGTCACTCCAGATCTCCTGTTTTTCGGTCAGAATATAGCCGTTGCGCGTCACGATGTAGAGCGTATCGGCCTTGTCGTAGGAACCACGGTCGGCATAGAGATAGTCGCCGTCCTTGTTCCAGATGTTGGTACGCTCGAAGAAAAAGGCATTGTCGGTAGCCATGTTGTAGACCACCGAATCGCCCTTGAGTTCGTATTCGTCGTTGCGCATTTCGACGCGGTCGACGGCGATCAGCTCCTTCGTATCGGCATAGTAGTAGCCGCGGACCGATTCGAGCAGGTTCTCGCGGTTGAGCATCACCCCGCCGTCGGCGAATTCGCCGACGTTCTCCTTGGTGTTGAACAGGAATTTATAGGTGTAGAGCGTGGCGTCGCCGTCGACGACCTTGACGATGTCGGAGTAGACCCGCGCCTCGTTCAGCTCGCCGTCGTACTCGGCCCTGTCGCCGTAAATATAAGTGGTATTCTTGTTGATCAGCACGTGGCCGAAGAACTCGATGCGCATATCGGAGTAGCGCACGGCCGAGTCGCACGTGATGACGGCGCCGTTGTGCTGTGCGGCGAAGTTCCCCACCAGGAAAACCACCGAATCGCCCGGGGCGATAGGTCCCATCAGGTCCGACTTGAGGTCGATGAGCTTTTTCTCGCCCTCCGGCTCCGGAGCCTGCATGCCGCCGCGCGCCGCAACCACGGCGGCGGCCAACACCACGACGGCTATGGACAAGAGCCTGCGCACGGCCTATTTCACCCAGTGTTTGTTCTCGAACTCCCCGTTGCGGAATTCGGGCGAGATATAGACGTACATGCCGTCGATCTTCTTCGAAAGCCACTCCTTGAAGACCCGCTCCTGCTTGTCCTGCAGGGCCATCTCTTCGAGCCGCAGGTAGTCCTCGTTGAGCGAAGCCGTATGCGTGGGGATCACCTCGACCAGCTTGACGATCTTGGCCATCTGGTTGCCGAGCATGTCTTCGGTGAGGTAGGCCTCCGAAATCTCACCGGGTTTGAGCCGGTTCAGGGCGTTGTAGTCGTCGAGGCTCTTGAAACGGCCGAAGTCCTCCTTGAGGAATTTCGTGACGGTCAGTTTGGCGTCGAAGGCGTTGAAACGCTCCAGGATGTCGTGGTTCGAGACGATACCGCCGTTCATCTTCGACTGCGCGTCGTCCGAATGGAGCAGCGCGGCCTTCTCGAAAGTGATCGAATCCTTGCGGATCACCTTCACCAGGCTGTCGAGCGTATTGAGCGAACCGCTCAACTCCTCGGTCGTATAGACCGGGCGCAGCAGGATATGGCGGAAATGGTAGAGCCGGCCGCGCTTGTCCAGAAGCTGGATGATGTGGAAGCCGAACTGCGACTCGACCACCTCGGAGATCTGGCCGGGGCGCATCTTCTCCAGCGCCGCGCCGAATGCAGGGTCGAGCTGTTCGATCGTCGAGGGGTCCATCTCGCCACCCCGCATCATCGTGCCGGGGTCCTGCGAATACATGCGGGCGAGGTTTTCGAACTTGGCCTTGCCCGTGATCACGCGTTCGCGCATGTCGATCAGCCGTTCGCGCGTGCGCTGCTTGGCAGCGGTCATCGACTTGGGGAACTTGGTGATCTGCGCATAGACATACTGATCGGCGACGAGCGGCAGGCTGTCCTTCGAGATCGACTTGTAGAAACGCTCCACCTCGCCCGGGATCACCGACACCTTGTCGACCACCTCGTTCTGCATGGAGTTGGCATAGGCCTGCTCCTCGTAACGCTGACGCATGATTTCGCGGATGTTGAAGATCGGCATGTGGTGCTTGGCTTCGAGCCGGGTGATCGACCCTTCGGCCTCGACCATCTGCTGCACCTGCTCCTCGACACGCGCCATGATGTCGGCGTCGTTGACCTTCACCGAGTCGATCTGCGCCTGGTTGTAGAGCAGCTTCTGGGTCATCAGCGCTTCGAGCGCCTCGTTCATCGGGTCGCGGTCGGAAGTGTATCCCTCCTGGCGGCGCTGTTCCGTCAGCTGGCGCGCATAGTCGTCCACCTCGGAGTAGAGGATCGACGATCCGCCCACCACGGCCACCACCTTGTCGAGCATCACCTGTCGTTTCTGCGCAAGGGCGCCTGCGAACAACAGGGCGAGCGCCGCGGCCATCATAGCTTTTTTCAACATCTTGGTTTCGTTTATCGTTTTATTTTTATTCGTCTTTCTTCGGTTTCTCGTCGGCGAAAATCCTCACCTCGCCCATCTCCGCGGCCCGGGTGCAAAGCTCCTCCTCGTGCGAGCGGATGATCTCGCCCTTGCGCTGGTTGAACAGGATGCGGCGGATCGTCCCGCGCAGCCGTTCGAGCGGAATCGGCTCGCCCTCGCGCAGCACGGCGTCGATCTGGAAATAGTAGCGCGCATGGCTGTCGCGCATCTCCTGCACGGCATTGGTCGCCAGCACCGAGTCGTAACTTTGCGAACGCAGCGTCGGGAGGTAGCTCAAAAACTCCGGGAAGTCGATCCACTGGTCGCGGAAATCGTCCACCGTGAAGTCGTTCTTTTCACAGATGTCCCTGAAATCCTGCTGCTGCGCCTCCGACCTGGCCCCCATCAGCGTCTTGAGCTTCGCGGCCTGCCGGTATCCCTCGCCGAAACGGACGATGCGCCCCTTGACGATCGTGCGGTCGAGCTTGAAGTCGGCCTTGTGGGCGTTGTAGTAGGCCGCGATCTCGTCGGCGGTGAACACCGTATCGATCGAACGGTCGACGTAATGCTGGTCCAACTGGCGGATCAGCAGCGCCTGACGGTACTCCTCCACCATCTTGTCGATGTCGCCCGCCGAAGAGGAAAAGAGCGTCTCCGCCTCCTGGAGTTTGAGCTGCTTGAGCACCCAGCGGTCGATGTAAACCTTCATGAAGGCCGCGCTGTCGTCGCCCGAAAGCCCCTGCGGGACCACCGACCGCACGTCGCCCAGCCGCAGGTCCTTGCCGCCGGCCCGCGCGATGGTCGTGTCGCCGGCGAAATAACGCGGCAGCTCCCGGCAGCCCGCCAGCAGCAGCACACCCGCCGCGACCGCTATTTTCGCTCGCAAATTCATATTCCGAAGGGCAAAGATAGAAAATTAACGTAAGTTCGACGAATTTTTGCTTATACTATTTTTCAAGAGTCACAACGCTCCGTAGAACTCGTCGAACTCCCGTTACGGCGTTAAAAACACCGGATTCAACATTTAAAATCCCTCTAAATCTCCCTTTGTTAAGGGAGACTTGAATCCTGGGTCTCATCCGATTTCCTGTAAAGAACGCACATCACCGCCGGATTATTACGCCGCGGACGGATTTTTCTCCGCCTCCTTCATGCGCCGCAGCGTGCGCACCATCATATAGCCCGACACGGCGGAGAGCGCCAGCGCCGCGATGTAAATCAGAACGTAAAGCGTCCGGCTGCCCACCAGATCGATCAGCAGCGCATTGCCGTGCCCGGTGGCCAGCGCCAGGTAGGCCACGGCGTTGTTCAGGGCGTGGAGGATCATCACCGACCACAGCGAATCGGTCGCCAGGTAGACGTAGCCGAGCACCAGGCCGATGACCGTGGCGTTGATCACCTGCACGGGCTGACCGTGCAGCACGCCGAAGAAGAGCGACGAAACGAGCCACGCGGTGGTCACGCCGAACTTGCCGCGCAGCGACCCCAGCACGACGCCGCGGCAGATCAGCTCCTCGAAGATCGGAGCGAAGATCACCAGCGAGAGGATGGTCCAGAATCCGCGGCCCACTTCGAGCGACAGTTCGGGCATCAGCCGCAGCAGCGGTTCGAGCACCACGCCGACGGCGAACATCAGCACGAAGGCCCACAGCAACAGCGCGGGATTCAGCCCCCGGGCCGAGAAACGCGCCCACGGACCGCTGCCGCCGCGCGCGCGGCGGTAGTAGAGGATGCCGGCAAGCGTGATCGACATCGAGCAGAAATAGAGCGCCGCCATCACCTTGCCCAGCGCGGCCGGTTCCAGCGATTTGAAATCAAGCCCGTGTCCGGCGAAAAGCAGGAAGACCATCGCTGCGGTCCCCACGACGATCTGCGCCCCGAAGGCGATGCCCAGCATGGCGAACAGGTCGCCCACGGTCGGGAATTTCCGGCGGCCCGGACGCAGCTCCGCCGCCGGGACTGCGGACTGCCGTTCCGGAGCTGCGGACTCCGCCGCGGAAGCCGGCGTTTTTTTTTCTTCCATAATATCGTGTAGCTATCAATTCATTCCGACCGTAAAGATAAGCATTTTTCCGCTACGGCTATGGATTTCCATTTAATTTCACTAAATTTGCCTGCTTATAAACCGAATTCAAACATGGCAAAGGTAATCGCATTGGCCAATCAGAAAGGCGGCGTGGGCAAGACCACGACGGCCATCAATTTAGCGGCTTCGCTGGCTCTGCTGGGCAAGAAGGTGCTGCTGCTGGACGCCGATCCGCAGGCGAACGCCACCTCGGGACTGGGCTTCGACATCAACCTCGAAGGCATCTACGAGTGCATCGCCGGACAAAAACAGGCCGACGAAGTGCTCCTCCAAAGTCCCGACGTGAAAAACCTCTGGGTGCTGCCCTCGTCGATCGACCTGGTGGCCGCCGACACCGAACTGCCGAAGATGGAGAACGCCCACCACGTGATGAAACGCATCGTCGACTCGGTGCGCGGGAAGTTCGACTACATCTTCATCGACTGCTCGCCGTCGCTGGGCTACACCACGGTCAACATCCTCACGGCCGCCGACACGGTGCTGATCCCCGTGCAGTGCGAATACCTCGCCTTGGAAGGGCTTTCCAAACTGCTCAACACCATCCGCAAGGTCAAGTCGGGACTGAACCCCGACCTCGACATCGAGGGCTTCCTGCTGACGATGTACATGCGCAACCGCCTGAACAACCAGGTGGTAACCGAGGTCCGCGAGCACTTCGGCCCCCTGGCCTACGACACAATAATCCAGCGCAATATCCGTTTGGGAGAAGCGCCCTCGCACGGAAAACCCGTGATGCTTTACGATGCCGGGGCCGTCGGCTCGGAAAACTACCTGGCCCTGGCCCGGGAGTTCCTCAAACGCAACCGCAAACGCAGCAAATAAACGAATACAGATATGAAACAGAAGGGATTAGGACGCGGACTCGACGCCATTTTCGGCAGCGACCCCGTGGATGCCAAGCTCAAACCGATGAGCCAGATGGCCGAAATCGAAATCGCCGACATCATACCCAACCCCACGCAGCCGCGCACGCAGTTCGACGAGGAGGCTCTGGACGAACTGGCCGACTCGATCCGCCAGCTGGGCGTCATCCAGCCCGTGACGGTGAAGAAGGGCGACGGCGGCAAATACGTCATCATCAGCGGCGAACGCCGCTGGCGGGCCGCGCAGAGGGCCGACCTGAAGACCCTCCCGGCCTATATCCGCGAGGTGGACGACGAGAACCTGCACGCCATGGCCCTCGTGGAGAACATCCAGCGGCAGGACCTCAACGCCATCGAAATCGCGTTGGGCATGCAGCGCCTGATCGACGAGTGCAACCTCACGCAGGACGCCCTGTCGGAGAAGGTGGGCAAGAAGCGTTCGTCGGTGTCGAACTACCTGCGCCTGCTGAAACTCCCCGACGAGGTGCAGTTGGCCCTGAAGGAGGGGCTGATCTCGATGGGACACGCCAAAGCCATCGCCGGGGCGCCCGCCGACCAGCAGCTGCGGGTGTTGAAAAAGTGCATCAAGAAAGGCCTTTCGGTCCGCCAGGTCGAGGAGCTGGTCCGCGCGCTCTCCGAAGTTCCGGGCAAAGAGGCACAGAATGTGGAGGACGAAGAGTATCCCGAAAGCTACCTGAAACTGGTCGAGCAGCTCGAAAAGTTCTTTTCGCAGGAAATTTCGATCAAACGCGCGAAAAACGGCGGCGGCAAGATCGTCATCGGCTTCACGGACGACAGGGACATCGAGCAGTTCATCGAACGTTTCGCTAAACGCTCCTAATTAGTATATGGTGACAATCCGGTTCAGACTCCTGCTCCTCGTCGCAGCCCTCATGCTGGGACTGCCCGCCGGGGCACAGCTCCACCGCGGCGCGCGCACGGTCGTCCGCGGCGGACTGCTCGAAAAGCCGGATTCGCTCAAAGGCCGGCGCGATTCGCTGCGTCTGGCGGGTCTCGTGCGGCAGATCGACTCGATCGCCGCCGTCGAATACGCCGCCGACTCGGCGGCCGTCGCGGACCTGCGCTCCGACGACCGGCACTACCTCGATTCGCTCGCCCTGGCGCGCTTCGACGCCGCGCAGCGGGGCGTGGACACCACGACCAAACCCAAGGTCTACAAAAAAGGCTGGTTCATGAGCGACTCGATGTCGCTCTCGAAGGTGTGCTGGATTTCGACCGTGGTCCCCGGCTACGGGCAGATTTACAACAAACAGTACTGGAAACTGCCGATCCTCTACGGACTGGTGGGAACCGGACTGGGACTTTACATCCACGAAAACAAGACCTACAAGCCGCTCAAACGCCAGTTCGAGTCCTATACCGACGTGAACCTCTCGCGCACGCCCGAACTGGACGCCCTCCAGTCCAAGATGATCCGCAGCAACACGCGGCGGCAGGTTTACCTGGGCGTCACGATCGCCTCGTACATCTACTTCATCGGCGACGCGGCCGTGAGCTACTCGACCAACGACGTGTCGAGCGTCAAGAAGGCCACCACGCTGGCCTGCATCTTCCCCGGAGCGGGACAGATCTACAACAAAAGCTATTGGAAAGTGCCTTTCGTCATCGGCGGATTCGCCTCGATGATCTACTGCATCGACTGGAACAACCGCGGCTACCAGCGTTTCAAGAAGGCCTACAACCTGCTGAGCGACTACGACCGCAATCCCGACAAATATCCCGACGGACCGACCGACGAGTTCCACGGACGCTATTCGGCTTCGTTCATCCGCAACCTGCGCAACAACTACCGGCGCAACCGCGACCTCTGCATCATCCTCTCGGGTGCGCTGTACGTCCTGCAGATCGTCGACGCGCATGTCGACGCCCACCTCAAGGACTACGACATTTCGGACGACCTCTCGATGAATCTCGAACCGCTGGTCGACTACACCTACATCCCCACCCTCGGGGGCAACCGCCCGGTGTTCGGCTTCAATTTGAGCCTGAAATTTTAGACGATGAAGAAACTCCTTACCATAGCGCTGCTCCTTGCCGTCGCCGCTTCGGCGTCGGCCCTCGACCGCAGCCCCCGCAAGAAGAAACGCGACAGGAAAGCCAAGACCGAAATCGTCGCCCCGGCGCCCGTTCCCGAGGCCGAGGCCGAACCGGTTCCCGTCTCCGAGCCGGAACCCGCCCCGGCCGAAGAACCCGTCGTCAACGACATGACGCTGGGATTCTCCCCCGAACAGACCGACTCGCTGCTGGCCGCATGGCGCGAACGCCAGCGGCAGGATGCGTACAGCGAATTTTTCAAACAGTACATCCTGGAGGACTCTACCGAGGTGGCCGACAGCACGCCCGACTCGGTCTACTCCCGGCGGCTGCTCGACCTCGCATCGCCGATCCAGTTCCCCTACAACAGCATCGTAAAAGGCTACATCAACCGCTACACCAACTCGCGCTACGGCACGATCAGCCGCATCCTCGGCATGTCGCAGTACTACTTCCCGATCATCGAGGAGGAGCTGCTCCGCGAGGGGCTTCCCGTCGAGCTGCGCGCGCTGCCGATCATCGAATCGGCGCTCTCCCCCACGGCCGTGTCGCCGATGGGCGCCGTCGGGCTGTGGCAGTTCATGCCCACGACCGGCAAGAGCTACGGACTCGAAATCAACTCGCTGGTCGACGAACGCCGCGATCCCTACCGCGCCACGCAGGCCGCGTGCCGCTACCTGAAAGACCTCTACGCCATCTACAACGACTGGTCGCTGGCCATCGCCGCCTACAACTGCGGCCCGGGCAACGTCAACAAGGCCATCGCCCGTTCGGGAGGCAAGAATTTCTGGGAGATATACGACTACCTGCCCCGCGAGACGCGCGGTTACGTACCGGCCTTCATCGGCGCGTCGTACGCCTACGCCTACCACCGCCTGCACGGCATCGAGCCGACCGAAGCCCCGATTCCCCTTTCGGTGGACACCGTCCGGATCGACAAGCTGATGCACCTGGAGCAGATCTCCTCGACGATCGACCTGCCGATCGAGACCCTGCGCCAACTCAATCCGCAGTACAAGCTCGACATCATCCCGGCCACGACCAAGCCCTACACGCTGGTCCTGCCGCAGCGGTATGTCATGCAATACATCGCCCACGAGCCTGAAATCCAAGCCAAAGACTCGATGTACCTCAAGGAGTACATCAACCCGGCCAACATCGACAAGAAACGCCAGGAGCGCAGCGGGTCGGTCTACGTGGTCAAAAAAGGCGACACGCTGGGGGCCATCGCCCGCCGTTACCGCGTGACCACGGCGCAGATCATGCGCTGGAACCGCCTCAAGAGCGCCCATAAACTCCGCATCGGGCAGCGGCTCCGCATCGAAGGCAGGTAATGAACACCGATCACGATACCATCGTCGCCCCTGCAACCGCCGCCGGAGGGGCCATCGCCGTCATCCGCATCAGCGGCGGTGAAGCCTTCGCCGTCTGCGACCGGATATTCCGGGGCCGGCGGCCGCTCGCCGAGGCAGAGGGCTACACGGTGCATTACGGCACGGTGGCCGACGGCGACCGCGTGATCGACGACGTGCTGGCAACCGTTTTCCGCGCCCCGCACTCCTACACGGGCGAAGACTCTGTCGAAATCTCGTGCCACGGCTCCTCCTACATCGTCTCGGAAATCCTCCGGCTGCTGACCGCCGCAGGCGGACGCATGGCCCAGCCGGGCGAATTCACCATCCGCGCCTACCTGGCCGGGAAACTCGACCTCTCGCAGGCCGAGGCCGTGGCCGACATGATCGCCTCGTCGTCGCGGGCGGCGCATGCGCTGGCCTCGACGCAGATGCGCGGCGGATACTCCGGGGAACTCGAATCGCTGCGCGAAAAACTGCTGAACCTGACCTCGCTGCTGGAACTGGAACTCGACTTCTCGGAGGAGGACGTGGAGTTCGCCGACCGGACGGCGCTACGCGGGACGATGGAGCGCATCGCCGCGGAGATCGACCGCCTGCGCAGTTCGTTCGCATTGGGCAACGCCATCCGGGAGGGTGTCGCCGTAGCCATCGCCGGAGCACCGAACGTCGGCAAGTCGACACTGCTCAACCGCCTGCTCAACGAGGAGCGGGCCATGGTCTCGGAGATCGCCGGAACCACGCGCGACGTGATCGAGGAGTGCGCCAACATCGGCGGGGTGCTTTTCCGGTTCCTCGACACGGCCGGCATCCGCTCGACCGACGACCGGCTCGAACGCATGGGCATCGAACGCACGATGTCGAGCATCGGACGGGCGCAGATCGTCATTCATATGGTCGACGCCTCGACGCTCACGGGTCCGGTTCCCGCCCCCGGTTTCCCGCTCCGTCCCGACCAGAAACTCCTGACCGTCGTCAACAAGACCGACAAGGTCCCGGCCGCCTGGCGGCTTCCCGAAGGTGTCGTCGGTATTTCGGCCAAACACGGCGAGGGTATCGACGCTCTGTGCGACGCCCTGCGGGAGTCCGTCGACACCGAAGCGCTCTACCACGGCGACCCGGTCGTCTCGAACAGCCGCCATTACGAGGCGCTTTCGGCGGCCCATGAGGCGCTCGGCCAAGCCCTCGACGGTCTCGCCCACGGCCTTCCGACCGACCTTTTAAGCGAAGAAATCCGCCAGGTCATCACCCAACTCGGCGCCATCACAGGCCGCGGCGCCATCGCCCCCGACGAAGTCCTGCAAAACATCTTCTCAAAATTCTGCATCGGAAAATAGGTCGTCATTTTTCCAATTAAGCAAAACGCCATTTCGCCAGCACATCATCGGCATATAAACAGCAATAACAAAGCTATTTACAGTTTTATCTGCCAAACAAAATTTTCTCATCTCTTTGCTGTACGGATGCAAATAATTTGTTACTTTTGTGTTGCTATTCTGTTACTCGGCCAAAATGAGTAACAGAAGTAACAAAAATCATTCAACGCAAAAGGATATGGCGGAGATCAAAGAACCGATCCGGATCAGGCGCAAGAAGCTGACGAACGGGAACGTCAGCCTCTACCTCGACATCTACCTGAACGGAAAGCGGGAATACGAATTTCTGAAACTGTACCTCATTCCCGAAAAGACAAAAGCCGACAGGGAGGCGAACCGGCAAACCCTCCAACTCGCCAACTCGATCAAGGCACGGCGCATCGTCGAGGTGCAGAACGGCGAGCATGGTTTCAAGTCGGCATACGCCGAGGATACCCTCTTTTTTGATTACTACCGTGCGATGTGTGCTCGGCGGCTCGGTGTGGAGAGCACAGGGAATTGGGGCAACTGGAAATCATGCCTGAAACACCTCCGTAAATACGAACCGAACGAGCGGATCAAATTCTCGCAGATCACGCAGGAATGGGTGCAGGGATTTCGGGACTATTTAGAAAAAGATGCGTGTGCGTGGAGCTGCGACGAACGGGAGCGCATCAAGGATCATCCGCTGTCCCGCAATTCACGGGTCAGCTACTTCAACAAACTGCGGGCCTGCCTGAATCAAGCCTACGAAGATCGCATCATACCGATCAACCCCATGCGGGGCGTCGAGGGCTTCAAGGCCGAAGAGGGAACGCGCATGTACCTGACCATCGAAGAGGTGCAGCGGCTCGCTCAAACCGAATGCGAATATCCGGCCATCAAACGGGCATTCCTATTCTCCTGCCTGACGGGACTACGCCGCTCCGACGTGATCCGCCTGACATGGGGCGACGTGCATCAGCAGGGAGAGTTCACGCGGATTATATTCAAGCAGAAAAAGACCAGCGGACAGGAATATCTCGACATACCGCCGCAGGCCGCTGAACTCATGGGAACAAGAGGTAAAAATGATGAGCATATCTTTCCCGACATCCACTCTCCGAGCTGCACCAACGAAACGATCAAAAGGTGGGTATTGCGGGCCGGAATCCACAAGGATATAACCTTTCACTGTGCCCGTCACACGTTCGCTGTGATGATGCTCGATCTCGGAACCGATATTTATACGGTCAGTAAGTTGCTCGGACATCGGGAGCTATCGACCACGCAGATTTACGCAAAGGTGCTCGACAAGAACAAGCAGGCGGCGGTTGCCAAGATACCCGACATATTCTAATTGCGGCGAAATCGCCATAATTGAAAAGACCATATCGAGATCGTCCTCGGTATGGTCTTCGTCTTTATTGCTGGAACATCATGCCCCGTCCGGTCAGGAGCCACGTCGCGGATATGCCGCAGTCCCGAACCAGCGGAACGAGCCATCCGACCTCGAAATACCCCCTATTGCGATCTTTGCGCTGCGTATAGAAATGAGGCGGAGCAATCGAATTATCCCTGCAATACTCGGCGATGCTCTTTATCAACCGATTCTGTACGGCGACATCGAACGCCGCAAAGAACCGATCCATAATAGCCAAAGTGTTATCGTTGTAAACCCGTCTGCGGCTCATTTCTTTTTCTTCCCCTTAATTAGCGTCTTTTCCTCCGATTTGAGCCGCCGCTCGACTTTCTTCACATCTTCCCCCGCAGGGAGCTGTTCGGGGACGATACCTCGGCTCAAAAGCATATTGCGAACGGCGACGTTGTTATCGACGTGCTCCTTTTCTATCGCCATCTGTCCGTGCAAATTCTTCTGCTCGGCGTTTACGGAGGTCATTTCAGCGGCAAAGTCTTTCGCCTTGATGCCTATCGTCGGCAGGAAGTCGGCAAGCGGACGGCTATCGGGCGCACCGAGCTTGCGTTTGAGCAGGGCCGTATCGAGATGGAACAACGCCCGATCCCCTTTCGAGCGGATGATCGCAAATCCGCGACTATCCACACCCCGCTCGTACAGGACACCCGACAAACGCTTCTCGGTCTCGGCCAACTTCGCGCGGGCCTGCACCCGTTCGTAATCGGAAAGCCTCTTTTGCACCAACTCCGCACGGCGGGTCTGCACGGCAAAATAGTTTTGCGCGAAAGCGATCTGCGGTTTGCGGGGATCGCCATTCTGCGCGATCAGGTAGCAGGCATAGCGCGTGAGCATATAGTCATCCACTTCGCGCTGCGCTCCTTTGGCAAGCTCGATCATTTTGCTGACGTCGGCAAAATGATCGGCAACGGGCATACCCGCCGATTCACACGCACTCTTCGCCTTATCTATGATCTGCTCGAAATTGCGCCATTGCACATATCCCAGCACCGAGCATAATTCCCGCGCACTCCAACACTCCACCCCGTCATACAGGCAGACGATTGATTCAAACTGCTCGAACAGCTCCTTTATCTCTTCCGTTTTCATATATCCGACCTCTATTTATTATTCTTTTCTATAATCCCGATGAGCCGATCCATCTGCTCGTCTTTTTTTTCGAGCAGGGCGATGAATTTCTCCGACAGCGCATTGATCTGATTCGAATCGCCCGATACCGCGATACCGTGATCCGTCGCTACCGTATTCCCGCTACCCTCGTAGAAATAACAAACACTTTTGTTGGTAACACGGGCAATATCTTCGATCAACCCGCTTTTGACATCCTCGGATTTCAAGGCACTATGCAGGCGTTGATCCCCATTATGTCCGAGCATCCGCGCGACATCCGCAATCGTGATGCCCTCCGAGCGAAGTATGTCCTTTATCTTCTGTCCTGTCATATATGTTTGTATATCACAATGTTATTCTCATTCAAGCGCAAACCCCAATCTGCCGCAAATATTTTTCTTTGCAAAAAACAAAGAAATATGTTGGTTATCCAAACAAAAGTATTTATCTTTGCCCTTGCAATACGGAAAGATATTGACGCATCAATAAAATCCGTCGGGTGCAAATATATAAAAATAGTACCTAACAAGTGAATAATTAACGACGAAATATGAGCAGAACAGAGAAAAAATCTTTTTTCGACCTCTATGCCGAGCAGAAAAAGAAGCCGACGCCCGCGCAGAATTTCATCGCCGAGATCGCTGCGCTCACGCATCGTTCCGAGAACACGGTCAAGATGTGGCTTTGCGGTCGCCAAGTCCCAGACGAGCTGACACAGAGTATCATAGCTCGTCGATATAACCTGAATATAAACGGCCTCTTCCCGAAACCGGAGGCGCAATCCAATGAAATATGAAAGCTCTGTTGAATTGGCGATACTACGTTCTGATGGTCGTCGGTATGATCGCCGTTATCGGGACATTCTCCGTCCCCATAGACGACCAGCCGTTCGGCGACTGGATGCTTGCCCTGATAATCCCGAAGATCATCGGATTCGGGGCTTGGTATCTCATCTTTCGGATGTGCGACTATTGGGATGCCCGCGGGTTGATTCCCGAAATGTCGGAAACGATGCAGGAGGAGGACGACGCATGGGAGTAGAGGAAAGATTGGAACGCATCGAGCGGCTTCTGCTTCTCGGTTCGAAAGAGGTGCTCAACACCTCGGAGATCGCCCTGCTGCTCGGCATATCCGAAAGCCGCGTGCGGCATCTGACGAATGCAAAAAAGATTCCGCACTACAAGCAGGGCAACAAAGTCTATTTCAGGAAAAAGGAGATCGAAGCATGGCAGCTTCAATCCCGCGTCCCGACCGACGATGAAATCCGCAGCAGGGGCACGACCTACGCCGTAACGCATAAATAACAGACGATATGAACGACAACCCTAATATTCAGACCTCCGAAAGCCAATGCAAGCGCATTCTTGCCTACTTGCTGAACGGCAGCCGGATCACGAGCCTCGAAGCATTGCGGCTCTTCGGGTGCATGAGGCTCGCATCGCGCATCAGCGACCTGCGGAAAAGCCATCCCGAAATCAAATTCAAAGCGACGAGGGTTGAGACGACGACGGGGAAAAAGGTCGCTCAATATTACATCGAGAGTATTCAGTAAACATTCAATTCAACGCAAATGAAAACGGTAATCATCAAAGAAGAGTGGCGTCCGATCAAAGGCTATGAAAGCTACTATGAAGTAAGTAATTTCGGTCAAATACGCTCAATAAATCGAACCATTCTAACCAAAAGTTGCTGCGGTTATGAATTCTATATTCGTAAAAAAGGTATAATCCTAAAACCCGCAAATCATCCTTGCGGATATTTGGTAGTAGCACTATGCAAAAACGGCAAGTCTAAAAATTTCCTTATTCATAGATTAGTAGCAGAAGCCTTTATCCCAAACCCTAATAATAAAGAAACGGTAAACCATAAAAATGAGATTAAGACAGATAATCGCGTCGAAAATCTTGAATGGGCAACTTTGAATGAAAATCTTCATTACGGGACAGGTATTGTAAGGGGGCATGCCAATAGAGACAGGCAATGGCATCGCATACATCATGGAGGACTTAATCCTTATGCAAAACCAGTTAAACAATCTACATTACAAGGCGACATAATCAAAGAATGGGCGTGTATCGCTGATGCCGTTCGGGAATTAAAAATCTCGTATAGTTCAATTTGTGCAGCAGCCAAAGGTAAACGCAAATCTGCCGGTGGGTTCAAATGGCAATACATCAATCAATAAGCATATGAGACAGATATTATTAAAAAAGATGTCCCTGATTAATTTCAAGGGGCTGCGCGATCTGACGGTCGAGTTCGACCCTGCGCTCACGGAGATTTACGGGCGCAACGGCATCGGCAAAACTTCGATCTTCGACGGGTTCACATGGCTTCTGTTCGGCAAGAACAGCGAGGACAGAAAACAGTTCGGCATCAAGACCTACGACGAGGCCGGAAACATCATCCCGAAACTCCCGCACGAGGTATCGGCCGTCCTGCTGGTCGATGGCGAGACCGTAACCCTCTGCCGTCGATTCAACGAAAAATGGACGAAGAAACGCGGCTCGGCGGTCGAGGAGTTCGTCGGGCATGAGGAGGAACGCCTCTACAACGACGTGCCCTGCTCGGTCAAGGAGTGGAACGATAAAATCGCCGCCATCTGTCCCGAACAGGTATTCAAATTCATCACCAATCCTCTCTACTTCACGGCACAGTCGGTCGATACGCAGCGGTCGATGCTCTTCCGCATGGCCGGAGGCATTACCGATGAGGAGATAGCCGCCGGAAATGCCGATTTTGCGGCTCTCCTTGCCTCGCTGACGGGAAAGACGATGGAGGAATACAAGAAAGAGATTGCCGCGAAAAAACGCCGTCTGAAAGCCGAAATCGAGGCCATCCCCGAACGCATCGACGAACGCCGCCGCGATGTGCCGGAGGCGGAGGATTGGGCGGCCCTCGAAGAAGAACTCCGCCAAAAACAAGAGGCACTCGCAAAGGTCGAGGAACAGATTAACGACGCATCGAAAGCCTATGCCGCCGCGAATGAGGAACGGCTTGCAACGGTACGCAAAATCAGCGACCTGAAAAACGAACGGCTGGCCCTCGAACTCAAAATCAAGGACGAAGTACAGGCCCTCTACCGTTCCGACAAGGCCAAGCAGCGGGCCGCTGCCGAGGATTTGGAGCGGGCGAAGCGCGACAAAGCCGCCGCCGAGCGCGACCTCGCCAATGCCCGCCGAGAGGTAGAGGTATGCACCGATCGCCGCGCCGAACTTATCAAGCAATGGCAATCAATCAATGCCCGCAAGCTCGTATTCGATGAGAACGAGTTTATTTGCCCGACCTGCAAGCGTCGTTTCGAGATCGAAGAGATCGAGAGCCGCCAGCAGGAGATCACCGAGAACTTCAACCGCCGGAATGCCGCCGACCTCGAAGAGAACAACCGTCGCGGCAAGGAGAACAAACTCCGCATGGAGGATGTGAATCAATATATCGGGGAAATCGAGGAAAAGATCGCCGAACAGGTATCTATCATCTCCGAAATCGAAATGAGCGGCATCCTCACGGCAAAACTCATCGAACCCGACGCCACCCCGACCATCGCGGCCAACACCGAGTATATAGCACTCGGAGAGCAAATCGCAAAACTCGAAAAGGAAGTTTCGCAGCCCATAGCTGCCGCAGAGGATGATTTCTTGCGCGAGGGACGCGATTCGCTCGTCGCCGGAATCGACGCGCTCAAATCGCGGCTTATGAAACGCGAGCAGATCGAGAAGAATAACCGGCGCATCGCCGAACTCGAAAAATCCCTCCGGATACAGTCGGAAGAACTCGCGCAGTTGGAGGGTATCGAGTTCACGATGGCAGCTTTCTCGAAAGCCCGCACGGAGGCCATCGAAAGCAAGATCAACGGGCTGTTCGACTTCGTGAAGTTCCGCCTCTTTGAGACACAGATCAACGGAGGCGAGGTGGAAACGTGCGAGGCAATGGTAAACGGCGTACCGTTCTCCGACGCCAATACCGCAGGGCAATTCAACGCAGGTATCGACATCATCAACGCGATATGCCGTTTCGAGGGCATTTCCGCCCCGATTTTCGCCGATGGGTCGGAGAGCGTCAATACCCTGCATCCGACGCAATCGCAGGTTATCCGCCTGTTCGTATCGCTCGACGACAAACTCGTCATCAAACACAACGGGAAACCGGCTCAACCGAAGAGCCTTTTCGACTAATAATCATTCACTTAAAATTCAACGCAATTATGAAAACCGAAGAACAGAAAAGCGCATTCATCCTCCGCGTGGAGGAGATGGTAAAAGAGATCGAAACGCTGATGCCGGAGGGGGGGGCGATGAGAGGTCTTGCATCCTCCTCGTAAACGAGAAGCCGCAAGACAGCGATATGACGGCCCAATGTATAGCGATCATGGGAAGCGGCAAAAGGCTGATCGAAAGCATGGCCGCATTCATCGAACGGCCCAACATGGCAGAAGTCGTGTCTCTCGGTGCAAAACTCGCCGCTCTTAAAAAACTCGCAGAAAATTAACATTCAAAATCAACTTTACAATGAATCAAGCAATAGCAAAGCAGGATCGCCCCGTCGATCTGCTCAAAGCAACAATCAATGCTCCGTCGGTACAGGAGCAGTTCAAGAACGCCCTCGGCGAGCACAAAGATACGTTCGTCGCATCGCTCATCGACCTCTATACGGGCGACCGGTCGTTGCAGACCTGTAAGCCCTCGGTAGTCATCGCCGAAGCACTCCGCGCGGCGACCCTCCGCCTGCCTCTGAACAAGGCCCTCGGTTTCGCCTACATCGTGGTTTACAACAACTCGGTAAAACAGGCTGACGGCTCATGGGTCAAAGTCCCTACACCGACGTTCATCCCCGGCTACAAGGGCTATATCCAGCTCGCCATGCGAACGGGGCAGTACCGGACGATCAATGCCGATGTAGTCTATGAGGGCGAAGTCCGCAAGGTGAACAAGCTCACGGGAGAGATCGCTTTCGACGGCGAAAAGACCTCCGACAAGATCATCGGCTATTTCTGCTATTTCGAGCTGCTCAACGGCTTTTCCAAGACGCTCTATGTAACCGTCGAGGATATGGCCGCCTACGCCAAGCGGTATTCTCCATCCGTGAAGAAAGAGACGACCGTCGCGCAGCTCATCGCCAAAGCCAACGACGGCATCATCGGCAAGAAAGTCGGATGGGAGGGCAACTTTAACGACATGGCTCTGAAAACGGTGATCCGCCGCCTGCTGTCGAAATACGGGTATCTCTCCGTCGAGATGCAGAACGCGATGGCTCACGATGTCGAGGATGACGCCATGTCGAACCGCAACGACACGCTCGATAATGCCGCAGCGCAGGCAGTCGATCTCTCGGCAGCGGAATACGAGGAGGTCGATACGACGACCGGAGAGGTCAAGACGGCTGAATCGGAGCAGTCCGCACCCGCTCCTGCACCTGAATACTGATCTGACGGCACGAGAGTATGATCTTGAAATGTTTGGGGAGTTCATCACGGGGCAACTGCTACATCCTCGAAGCGGCCGATGAAACTTTGATCGTCGAGGCGGGGATTCCCATGCGCGACATCAAAAAGGGCCTCGGCTGGCAACTCGGCAAAGTGGTAGGATGCCTCGTATCTCACCAACACGAAGATCATGCAAGGTCGTTGAGCGACTTTCTCGCCTGTGGCATTCGTGTACTGGCCCTCGCCGATGTATTCGACACTGCCAATCCAAGAAATCGCGTATTCTGCAAGATAATCGAACCGATGCACGGCTACAAAGTGGGAGGCTTCAAGGTCTTCGTACTGCCAGTCGTCCACGATGTGCCGTGCGTCGGGTTCGTCATCGAGCATCAGGAAATGGGGCGCCTGCTCTTTATCACCGATACGATGATGTTCGAGTACCGGCTGCCGAACCTGAATCACATCATGATCGAGGCGAACTACTCCGATGCAATCTTGCAGCGCAATATCGACAGCGGGCGGATGCCTCCCGCCATGCGGGGACGGCTGCTGGGTTCGCACATGGAATTGCAGACGACGAAAGAGATTTTGCGGACGACCGACCTATCGGCGGCAAATGAGGTGATTTTACTGCATCTCTCCGACGGCAACAGTAATGCCAAAGGGTTTGCCGAAGAAGTGCGGCAGATCGCAGGAAAACCGGCTTATATCGCCCGTGCAGGATTGGAGGTCAATCTCGATAAAATGCCCTACTGATATGCGACCCGTGCCGAACGATATAGTTTCAACGCTGATCCGCTGTCTGCCGCAGATACTCGAAAACGTGCAGATAGACAGCGGGAATACGCGGCTTATTAACGCCGTAAGATTGACAAAAAGGATTATTCCACGATTAAAGAAGATTGAACGCGATGTTGATAGTAAAGCAAGACAAGACCCGCAAGGAGGAAGAGGGACAGATATTCGTCGAACTCACGGACTACCGTGATATTACGAATATCGCGGACTGCAACCGCCTTGGCTATTGGTGCGACAAAGCGCATCTGTCGCACTTCATCATGGAATGCGCAAAATGTTTTACGCAAGACGAATTAAAAAATATATTGAAAATGAACGGAAACAACATTTACATCGAGAAAAACAATCTGCTCGATGCCTACAAGAACGGCAATGCCGACAACAAGAAGATGCTCGAAAATCTCTTCGGCAAGGAGATGTTCCGCCCGAAAAACATCATGGAGCGGGTAAAAACGTATGAAGATGCCTGCGAGGTTCTCGGTATCTCTCCGGTACTGAATAGCCCGAATCTTTGCATCTGCGAGAAACACGAAAGTACGGGCGAAATGCACGAACACTTCTCATTCCGTCAGGCTATCGACAAACATGCTCTTGCCTATCTCAAACTCTGCGTAATTACCGCAGCTCTCAACGAGGGATGGACGCCGCAGTTCACCAAAGACGAATACCGCTACTATCCGTGGTTTTGGCTCTATACCAAGGAGGAGATCGCCAAGATGAACAAGGAGGAGCGCAAGAAAGTTGTCCTGTTCGGCGGTAATGCGCGTAACGGCGCGTTTGCCGGATTTGCGTCTGCGGTTACGCATTACTCGCCCTCGACTACGAATGCGTCTGTCGGGTCTCGCCTTTGCTTCAAATCGTCCGCGCTGGCGAAATACGCCGGAGAACAATTCGCTGAAATCTACTTTGCTTTCATGGGGAAATAGATGATGGGAGGATGGATAAAAATATATCAAACCATTCGGGAGCATTGGATTTGGGAACGGCCCCGCTATTTGAAGTGGTGGCTCGACCTGCTGATGCTCGCCGAATGGAAAGATAGCAAACGCCTTGTGAAGTCAGTCCTCGTCACCATCAAACGGGGACAACTGATCGCATCCGTCCACTACCTCCAAGAGAGGTGGGTGTATAAGGATGACGATGGCGTGAAACGTAGGCCATCCGAGCATACCATCCTCAAATTTCTATCTCTACTCGAAGCAGATCAGATGATAAGCCGATCAAAACACCCCGTTACCCGTGCAACGATAATTGCGATAGTTAATTATGATGATTACCAGCAGAATAACGCGACGGGGTGCAACGGAGCGAGCAACGACCCCTGCAACGACGGGTGCAACGACCCCTGCACAGAAGATAAGAATAATAAGAATATAAAAGACAATAGAGAGGGGAAAAGTGGAAAAAGCGAAAAACGCTTTTCCCCGCCCTCTATTGAGGAGGTTGATTCTTATATCAGGGAAAAGGGGTACACGGTGGATGCCGAGCGATTCGTGAACTTCTACGAGAGCAAGGGATGGTATGTCGGCAAGAACAAGATGAAAAACTGGCACGCGGCGGTGGCAACGTGGCAAAAAGAAGACAACAAACGCAATGGGATCAATCAACAAAGAGCATGTGATAAACGTCGAGGGACTGAGGCGACAGCTACTCGCCCGGAAGACTACGAGGGGAAATTTTAAGTGGTCGGTGAGCTTGAAGCAGGCAACGGACATTCTGCTGGCAGCATATCAGGCGGAGGTCGAATATCGCCACCGCAGATTCATCGAGGACAAGGCGACCAAAACCAATATCGAACGGCTGGCCGCATTTCTAATCCGCGACGATGCCAAGTTCGGGGTAATGCTCTGCGGCGTACCCGGCAATGGCAAAACGACCCTCCTGTATGCCTTTCAGTCGGCGGTGAATTGGCTCAACGATATAGGGCATTTCGAGGGCAAGCGGGCCGGCATTCGGATCGTCGATGCAAAGGAGGTAGCCATGTTCGCAAAGGATTTCGAGGCATTCCGCAACCTACGCAATATGCCGATGATCGCCATCGAGGACATGGGGCGCGAACCGATAGAGGTTCTCGACTACGGGAACGTCCTCAATCCGGTTGTCGATATGCTCGAATACCGCTACAATTTGCAGCTCTTCACGTTCATCACGACCAATCTCACGAAATCGCAAATCCGCGAGAAGTACGGCAATCGCATCGCAGACCGATTCAACGAAATGCTCGAAGTCATCATTTTCAAGAATGAGACCTATCGGGATAAATAAAATTAAGGCGATTTACCGCAAGTTTCAGGCAACAGCGATAAGATGGCCGGATAATCCGAAATAATGCGGCAAATCGCAGAAAACAGCGCAAAAACACAAAATTCAACGCAATGGGGACAGAAGTAAAATTAAAACCGGAGGCAATCGAGCGACGCATCGCCGAATTGGAGGGCAAGATGCCCGACATCCAAGCCTCCAAAGAGGGAGCCGAAGCGCGGGCGACAATCCGCAGGCTGAAAGCACGGCTCAAAACCTATCCGCAAGAACCGAAAAAGCGGATTTACAAAGTCAAGGCCCGGTTCATCTTCGACGGCGTTTTCGAGATTCGCGCCCACACCCGCAAGGAGGCCGTGCAGATGGCAAGAATCGGATGCGGGATGAACATCGGAGAAATCCACACCTGCTACGGAACTGACGTAGATTGGGAATTTGATTGCAAACCGGATAAAATCGTGAAATAACCACATTTAACGCAACAAGATGAGAGAAGTTAAATTCAGAGGGAAAAGCCTGAATACCGGAATGTGGGTATATGGCGATTTGCAGCATAAAGGCAAAAGAGCATTTGTCGAATACGAGGTTGATCCCGCTACCGTCGGGCAACACACCGGATTCACGGACAAGAACGCGAGAGAGGTCTATGAGGGTGATGTCCTTACCGACAAATTTGAAAGCATCGGAGTTGTCGAATGGCAAAACGGATGTTTCGTCGTGAACTTCGGGGATGTTGATGTTTTTCAAATCTCCGACTGCTTTGATGATTCATATCAGATGTGGGTCATCGGGAATATTTATGACAATCCTGAATTAAAGTAAGATTATCAATCAACGCAACTATGAACAAGAATAAGATCAATATCGAAATCACCGCTGACGGATGGAAAACCGATGTAACGATCAACGGCAAAACCTACTCTGAACGGCATATCGGACATTATGGCAGCTCGGAGTGCGTCGAGGGGAACTTTGAAGAAGAAGATGAAATCCCCGAATCAATCTACGATGCGCTCAACGACTTTTTCTGCTTCGGCTGCCAACAGGCATTGGCGCAGTTTGAAATTGAAGAGGGAATCGAGGAGGAATAGTCATGGAGATCAAACCAAAATTTCAGTTCGTCGAGGGTAGTTTCGATACCCAACGGGTAAAACTACTCTGCATACCGAATGATAATCACGGACGGGTCGATCTCTGCATCAAAGACCCTGACTGCGGCTGGAATATCCCTATCGGTCAAATAAAGCTATTCAGCCGCGATTTGTACCGCGACTTCAAAGAGACATTACCCGACGCTACAAAACTCGGTGAAGAGATCGCGCGTCGATGGAATGAATGCGAAACCAAAAGATAAGGCGATATGAAACTGCTATACATCGACTTATTCTGCGGAGCTGGCGCGGGTTCTCTGCGAGGCCCTTTGTGCCCGACTGATTGAGAGCGATCTGCGCCCGATACAAATAGCAGCATAATACTATGGCAAAGAGAATTATAACCGCAATCCTTAATCACGACATGGACTTCCTGATTCATTTTCAGAGAAACGTGATTAAAAACTGCTCCGTAGAGGGAATTGATCCTCGTATGCTTTCGGCAATGCAGGATATTCTACACATCCTCGAAGCGGTAAAAGAAATCGGAATTTTAACAGAACTACCCAGCAAAGAAAGCTAATAATCATGATTGAACCTCAAATTCTATACGGCGTTACGTGCGACCGTTGCGGGGAGACCCTCATCAATAGCAATGATAATAGTGCATGGTATGACCGCAGCACAGCGGAAGAAGAAGCATCCGAGGAGGATTGGCACTCGGTAAGCAGTCATCATTATTGCCCGAACTGCTATCGGGAAGATGACGACGGTAATCGAACTATTAAAGCACCATTTCCCTACTATGTGCAGAAAATCAACCGATTCATGAATCGGATAGCGAAATCCTGCCCATGCCGTATTGTCGAGGAAGACGATCATTTCGCTCTTCATGGAAATACGCAGGATGGTAAGCAGCTTGCCCCATGCGACGAAGAATGGGTACGATCCTACGCCGCCGATAAACTCCTCGGTATTCAGATGATCGACAGAGGGTACAGGAATGCCGAATATATCATCCGATTACGCAAAGAATAGAGCCATGAAGACCAACAGACCAATAAACGAATGTCATTGCGACAACTGCCGAAAATACGAAGAATGCCGAGCCAAAGGATTATTCGACGATGATCCGGGCCTCGACTTCTGCGTGAACTATGAGGATGTGAGCTATCCCGATAAATCTGACAACGATAACGATTGAATTATGAAAAGCTAAATAGCCAAAGAATTTATGGGAATGCGAGGGACACGGGGAGGAACCCCGATCAAACCGAAACACACCGAGGAGAGCATCCAGCAGGCGTTGTATTGGAATCATCCGATTCTGACGAAATCCGCGTTCGAGATGGTCGGCTTCATCTTCTATGCGTGGGAATCCGATTATTTGGCAATCTCCAAAGCCGGATACGTGTACGAGTGCGAAATCAAGATCAGCCACTCGGATTTTCTGAATGAGGCGGCCCACAAGCAGGAGAAGATGCACATCCTGTCGGACGGCGACAAGTCGTTGAACGAACGCCCGAACTACTTTTGGTATGTATGTCCGGAGGGGATCATCTCCGAGGCCGAATGTCCGAAGTTCGCAGGGCTGATGTATATCACCGATTCGGGCTTTTTCCGCTGCATCAAGGCCGCTCCATGCCTCCACAAGGCCAAGTACGACACGCAGGCCGACTTGCTCCGGCGGGATATGCGGGATAAGTTCTACTATGCGATGTGGAATTGGATTCGCCGTTATTGGCGAAACGTCGGTAAAGCGAAAGATATTGCCCCGCAGACCGCTGCCGCATACGAGCGGGCATTGTATAAGCAAACCGAGGAAATAGTCGACCTGAAATATCGGCTTTCTTCTCTGACGCAATGGCGCGACATTCAGGCCGACCCGAAATGGGGTTTTGCCACCGATGACGCCATAGATGAGATATTCCGCAATCTGCCGTGCCTTGTCAGGGACAAACGGGACGGGTGCATCGAACTCATCGATTACGATAATGCCGCCGAATGGCGCGGCGATCTGGAACGCAAACCGAACCTCTACCAATGGCGACCAATTAACGAATAATCAATAATTTATCAAGATATGAATAATAAAGAATATCAGGAATTTCTCGATCAGAAGAGAATCCAAAAGACAGAAAGCGGGTTTGCCGTAGCAGAAACGAACCTGAACCCGATGCTTTTCGATTTTCAGAAGTATTGCGTGAAACGTGCCTTGGCGGCGGGCAAATTCGCGCTCTTCGAGGACTGCGGCCTCGGCAAGACCATCCAGCAACTCGAATGGGCCGATAAGGTTTACCGACATATCGACCGCCCCGTGCTGATTCTCGCTCCCCTCTCGGTGATCGGCCAAACCATCGAAGAGGGCAAGAAATTCGGATATGTAGTTACGGAATTGGGATTGACGGTCTTCGATCAAGACCTCGCGCCGGGTATCTACATCACGAATTACGACAACATGGAGAATATCGACGCCTACCTGTTCGGCGGCGTAGTTCTCGATGAAAGTTCGATCCTGAAAAACTTTGCAGGAGCGACCCGCAATCAACTGATCGAGGATTTCCGCGATACACCCTACAAATTGGCATGTACCGCCACTCCGTCCCCGAACGATACGACCGAGTTGTGCAATCATGCCGAGTTCCTGAACGTGATGAGCCGGAACGAAATGCTCGCTATGTACTTCGTCCACGATGGCGGTTCGACCTCGGATTGGAGGCTGAAAGGCCATGCGACGCAGGCATTTTGGGATTTCGTTTCGACATGGGCCGTGATGCTTAACAAGCCGAGCGATATTGGGTTCGACGACGAGGGCTACGACCTGCCCGCTCTGAACATCATTGAAGAGGTGGTCAAAACGCCCAAGCGCGACAACGGGATGCTCTTCAACAGTATGGCGGTCAGCGCGACCGACTATCACAAGGAATTACGAGCCACCTATGATCTCCGACTCAACCGGGCGGCGGAGATCGCCAACGGCTCCGAGGAGAACTTCATCATTTGGATCGGCCATGACGACGAGGGCAAATACCTCCGTAATCTCATTCCCGATGCCGTTGAAGTCAAAGGCAACGACACGAAAGGCTACAAGAAAGAAAAGCTGCTCGGCTTCGGCCGTGGGGAGTTCCGCGTGCTGATTACGAAGCTCAAAATCGCGCAATTCGGCCTTAACTATCAGAATTGCCACAATCAGATCTTCGCTTCGCTTGATTTTTCTTTCGAGGCGACCTATCAGGGCATCCGTCGCTCATACCGTTTCGGACAGTCCGAGCAGGTCAATATCCACCTCATCACCGCCGACACGATGGCGAACGTCAAAGACAGCTTCGATGCAAAGCATAAAGCGTTTAAGGAGATGCAGGCGGCGATGACGGCAGCCATGAACCGCAATCTCAACAACCGGATTTCCCTGCAAACGTCCGAAGCTACCGGACAATATCGAGGAAAGAGCTGCGATATTCGCCTCGGCGATTGCGTACAGTTGATCCGCGATGTCCCCGATGAAAGCGTCGGATTCTCGATATTCTCGCCTCCGTTCGCAGAACTCTATACCTATTCCGACAAATTGGAGGACATGGGGAACAGCCGCGATTACAAGGAGTTTTTCACCGCGTTCAACTTCCTCGTCAAGGAACTCTATCGGGTGATGTGGAGCGGTCGCAATGTCGCGGTGCATTGTATGGATTTGCCTATTCAAAAGGGCAAAGAGGGGTATATCGGTCTGCGCGACTTCTCCGGCATGATCCTCCAAGCGTTTACCGATGCAGGATTCATCTATCATTCCCGTATCACCATTTGGAAGAATCCGGTTACGGAGATGCAGCGCACAAAAGCCCTCGGACTGCTGCACAAGCAGGTCAAGAAAGACGCCGCTATGAGCCGCGTCGGGATTCCCGACTATCTGATGATCTTCCGTAAGGACGGATCGCACGACCACCCCGTGAAATGCGAAATCGACGTTGATACATGGCAGAAATACGCATCTCCCGTATGGATGGACATCGACTATTCAAACACCCTGAACGGGGCAAATGCGCGGGGCGAGAATGACGAAAAGCATATTTGCCCGCTGCAACTCGATACGATCCGTCGCGCGATCCACCTGTGGAGCAATGAGGGCGATACCGTCCTGACGCCGTTCCTCGGTATCGGGTCGGAAGTCTATGAGGCAATCCGCCTGAAACGCTATGGGATCGGCTTTGAACTCAAAGACAGCTATTTCGCCGAGGCGGTCAAGAACTGCAAAGCGATGGAATTTGAATCCGCCCAACGTTTACTCTTCAACTAAACGACCATGAGCAAAACAATATCAGAGGTCAAGGCCGCCAAGGAACGGCTCGAAGATCATATCTCCGGCTTGTTGATGAAATTCGAAGAGGAGAACGGGGTACCAATCTCCGATTTGAGAATCTATCCGCGCGAAATCTGCTAATGATTACGGGGAAACGATAGATCGCCAAATCGAGACTTCAATTATCGTCAGAATATGAAGAAAATACTTGATGCCTGCTGCGGCAGTCGGATGTGCTGGTTCGACGATGTCAGCGGCCCCGAAATCCGGCAAATCGGATTCATCCGAGAGCCTACGGGAGAGGTCGGAGACGAAGATAATGAATAACCCACAAAACGAATATAACATGACAAGACCCTGCAAATGCGGCGAATGCGCCTTTTTCAAGAATGAAGATGCAAACGGCTACGGACATTGCATCATCACCCTGAATCAATACCGATGCGACGACCTCTGCAAATTCAAAGAGGATCATATGTCGGACATGGAAACCTTGCGAGCATTGCATCATTTCCAAAAATGGAGGCGCGGCGGGAACGGCAGGCCGCCGCATCCCTTTGTTATTGGTCAGACGATAGACAATGCGATCCGCGCTTTGCGCCGCACAACCAAAGATGCCCCTAAATTTTAACTTAAAACATCTATCATCATGTGGTTTACAACAAAAGTTCGTTATGAAAAGACGAGAGAAAACGGTTCGCTGAAAACCATCACGGAGCCGTATTTGGTCGATGCCCTCTCATTCACGGAGGCGGAGGCTCGCATCATCAACGAAATGATGCCCTATACATCGGGAGTATTCTCGGTATCGGCCGTGAAGCGCAGCAACATCTCGGAAATCTTTTGGGATGAGAACGGCGATCACTTCTACAAGGCCAAGATCAATCTCATCACGCTCGACGAAAATACGGGCGCAGAGCGCAAGAAAGCGATCCATATCCTCGTGCAGGCATCCGACCTGAATCAGGCCGCAAAAAACCTCGCCGAGGGCATGAGAGGCACGGTATCGGATTACGAGGTTGCCTCCATCGTCAAAACCCCGATTGTCGATGCCTATAAAATTGCCGAGAAATGAACGCACGGCAATTCTTCGACAAAGTAGCCCTCATGCGGAAACTGCAAAAGGAGTATTTCCGCACTCGGTCGAAAACCTCGCTCAATCAGAGCAAGGCGGTTGAGCGGGAAGTCGATGCCGAGATCGCGCGGGTGCATGACGCGCTCGGCACTCCGGCGGCCAAGCAACCCGAACAACGAAACATATTCGAGGAGGACGCATCATGGTAGGGCTGGCAGAGGTATTCATGGATTTGGAGCGTGTCATAAAATCTCTGCTTTTATGGGAATATCAACGCCCACGATGCGGATGGGGCTATATCGAAACCCGCCGCCCCTGCAAAGGTTATCCGAAGAGGCCGTTTTGGCAGCGAATACGCTCGAATCCGATGCGACGTAATTACCATTAAGGCCGTCGGAAGATAAAGCAAAATACCCGCGTTTCTGCGCGAAATAGCAATAAGTTTTGAATCATGGAAACAACAAACGAAAAAATGACAAAGAAGAAAATCGTCATCACCTTGTCGCGGGTATTCCCGACGACGCACAGCCGGAAAGGCCAGCCGACAGGCTTCAAGGAGAAGCTCGCATCAGGCCGTAAGATGCACACCATCCGAGGCAATTACGACCAATGGGCCGCCATCGCGGAAAAGATGCAGCGGGGCGGATATTACCTCTCGATCCGCCAATGGTCGGGACGCCCGTATAACTCGCCGCAGGTCGAAATTGCCCGCCTCGACCAGCCTATCGGCATCCAGCGGATAGAACTGCATTATCATAGCGAAAACGATACGATCACCGCCTGCATCGACGGTCGGGAGTGGATCGACGCGGACTGCAATGAAATCGCCAAGAACGACGGCCTCAATACGACCGACTTCAAGGAGTGGTTCTTCGGCCGACACCCGAAAGGGGATAAAGTCTTTCACGGCGTCATTATTCATTTCACATCTTTCAGATATTGAATATGGAAATATGGCAAGATATTCCCGAATATGAGGGATTATATCAAGTAAGCAATACAGGTAAGATTCGCTCTCTTGATAGGATAAGCAGACACAATTGCAGATCATTTCGTTCAATCAAAGGGCGGATTCTAAAACCGTTCCCAGTACAAGGCGGATATTTAGCAGTCTATCTGTGTCGAGATGGCATAAAAAGGTCTTTCAAAGTACATAGACTGGTCGCATTTGCCTTTTGCCCTAATCCTCAAAAGGAGGTGAATCATAAAGACGGTAATCGGCAAAATAACAATGTATCAAATCTTGAATGGTGCAGTCGCTCTGAAAACAATCGCCATAGTTACGCCATATTGGGAAGAAAATCGCCAAATCTTGGAAAAATCAATAATCTTTCACCACTATCTAAACGGGTAAAACAAATCTCATTAGATGGGAAAATCTTAAAAATCTGGGATTCGACGATGGCCATTGAAAGGGCGTTAAAATACAGTAGTGCCAACATCGCAGCTTGCTGTCGTTTGAAATTTAGGACTATGTATGGCTACATATGGAGATACGATAATTCTAATAAAAACAAATTATAGATGAGGCATCAGGAAAGCATCATCCAGCAGACCTGCGTCCGTTGGTTCCGAATGAAATACCCGCAGCTCGCTTTGCTCCTCTTCGCTGTCCCGAACGGCGGGGCACGGCTTCGATCCGAGGCGGCGATCATGAAAGCGGAGGGAACGATGAAAGGCGTCGCCGACCTCCTGCTCCTGTTCCCGGCAAAGCGGTTTCACGGCTTATGTATTGAGATGAAGACCCCGACGGGCCGACAGCAGCCATCGCAAAAGGCATGGCAGGAGCGAGCGGAATGGGCCGGATACAAGTATGTCATCTGCCGCTCTTTTGACGAGTTCATGGCCGAAATTGACGCTTATTTGAAGTAAACTTCATTTTTTCGCCCTGATAGCTACCTATTAGGTACTATTTTTTATACCTTTGTGGTATCTATCTTAAAAATGAACAGTTATGAGTAAAGAGAACAAGCCTCTGAAAGCCATCGACGCCGATTTCGTCTCGCTGGAATTAGATCGGTTGGAGCTGAACGAGGGTCAGCTCGACGGCCTCCCCGCGAATCCCCGCGAGATATTGGAGACGAAACTCGACCTCCTGAAAAAGGATATTCAGGCATACCCCGAACTGATGAAATACCGTATGCTGCTGGTATATCCGCTCGACAACGGCAAGTATATCATCATCGGCGGCAATATGCGCTATCGAGCCATGCTCGACCTCGGCTACAAGGATGCCCCGTGCGTCATCATCCCGAAAGAAACATCCATCGAAAAGCTGAAAGCCTACACGATTCTCGATAACTCCGGCTTCGGTCGGTGGGAGTGGTCGATGCTGGCGAACGAATGGGACGCCGATGCTTTGGCCGCATGGGGCCTCGATCTGCCGATGAATGAAAGCGAGATCGACGTAGATAGCTTTTTCGACAAGCTTGACAAGGAGGCCGAGAAAGACAAGGGCGAGAAGATCACCGTCTCGATTCCCGATGAGTATGCCGACCAAAAGGAGGAGATCAAATCCCGTATCGAGGCAACGCTCATGGGCGAGTTCGAGGGCATCAAGATCAAGTGATGAAAATCCATCTCGCAGGCAACAATCCCTATCCGGGCATAATCTTGATCCGCTTGTATGAGAGCTGGATCGGCGAGCGTCTCGGAAAATTCGGGGGGGGGGTATTTAACGACCTGTATTTCAGAGTATTTGAATAGAATACCTCTTAAAGAGATTAACAAGGATGCTATGAGGATATTTCTTGCCGGAGGAATTTCAGGCAACCTCCGCGAATTTTGGCAAAAGGTTATGAAAGTTTACTGTGCATCGCCCAACAGCCGCAAAGAAGTCATCGAAGCGATGAACAGCTTTCTCGCGGGCGACAAGGACAAAATAATGCGGGAATCCATCTACGGAGCGGACTTCTTCGTCGGGGACGGGGATAGCACCCTATCAGGTATCAATGTCCTCGAAAGCTACTATTACCTGCGGAAAAACGAGGATTTCATGCCTCTCGTCAAGCATTTCGGGTCATTCCTGCTCGATAGCGGGGCATATACGTTCATGGCCGGTTCCCACAAGGGCGGCTGTGATTGGGATGCCTATGTATCGGAGTATGCCAACTTCATCAACCGCTTCGATGTAAAGCTCTTTTTCGAGCTGGATATCGATAGCGTCGCCGGGCTGGCGGAGGTCGAGCGGTTGCGGCACAAGCTCGAAAGGATGACGGGCAAGAAGCCCATCCCCGTATGGCACAAGAACCGAGGCAAGGAGTATTTCGTCAAGATGTGCGAGGAATACCCCTATGTCGCCATCGGAGGCATCGTAACGAAAGAAATTCCACGCAAAGTCTATGAGACGGCGTTTCCGTGGTTCATCAACACCGCTCACAAGCACAAGGCGAAGATTCACGGGCTGGGATATACCACCGTCGCCAATCTGCAAAAGTATCGGTTCGATTCGGTCGATAGCACCGCATGGCTCTACGGCAATCGCGGCGGCTACATCTGCAAGTTCAACCCGCGCACCGGATTGATGGAGCAAATGAGCAAAGAGGGATGTCGGCTCAAATCGAGAGAGGGTGCTGTAAACAACTTCAACGAGTGGATCAAATTCAGCCGATACGCCGAAAAATTCCTGTAATTCCGATTCTTATTAAAAAGCACAAGGTTATGAAAGATTCTGTCATCATCGTATCGGGAGGCATGGATAGCATCACCCTCCTGCATGAAAAGGCCGAGGAGATCGCATTGGCAGTAACGTTCGACTACGGCAGCAACCACAACAAGCGCGAGGCCGAGTGCGCCGCGCGGCATTGCCAGCAGCTCGGCATCGAACACATCATCATCCCGCTCGCATTCATCGGTCAGTATTTCAAATCCTCGCTTTTGGAGGGCGCGGACGCCGTGCCGGATGGCCACTATGAGGCCGAAAACATGAAATCGACCGTCGTGCCGTTCCGCAACGGCATCATGCTCTCCGTGGCCTGCGGATTGGCAGAGAGCCGGAAGTTGAGCAAGGTTCTCATCGCCAACCACCACGGCGACCATGCGATCTATCCCGATTGCCGCGCGGGATTCGTGCATTCCATGTCGGAGGCCATGCGGCACGGCACCTACATCGGGGTACAGATCGACGCACCCTATACAGGCATCAGCAAGTCCGACATCGCCCGCATCGGCAAACGGCTCGGCATCGACTACTCGAAAACCTACTCCTGCTACAAAGCGTCGTCAGCCTTTGAATGCGGGAAATGTGGAACTTGTGTCGAACGAAAGGAGGCGTTTAAGGATGCGGGAATTACTGACCCAACCCCCTACGAAGATGAATTGAATCTTCAACCTATCGAGGGATTTGATGATTATTTCGTATCTGCAAGAGGTGAATTTTATAGCCAAGTATATGGCGAATTAAAAAAAATGGCCCCTTATAAAGTGAGAGACGGATACTTGAGATTAGATTTATTCAAGAATGGAGAAAGAATAACCGTATCTCCGCATAGAATCGTAGCTCAAACTTTCATTTCCAATCCGGAGAATAAGCCCGAAGTAAATCATATCGACGGAAATAAGAGTAATAACTGTACGAGTAATCTCGAATGGGTTACGCATTCAGAAAATATGCGGCACGCTTATGATAATGGCCTTTGCCAAAATCAAAAAGGAGGAAACAACGGAAATTGCAAACTTTCAGATGATGAAGTAAAAGCGATCCGTCAACTCTATAAACCCCGTAGCAGCGCTTACAATCAAAAGAAATTGGCGCAGATATTCAACGTATCGGTCGCCACTATCGACAATATCGTGAATAACAGGACGAGAGTGCAAGATTCAGAAATAATCGACCCGACGGAGTATGAAACGGAATGACGCCAATCTCATCACGCTGAATGTCGTGTTTGTCGTGTGCCTGATCGTGGCGAACGTCGTTACGAGCAAGGTGCTCGATACCGGCATCCATATCGGAGGGGTTCCCGTCCTCATTCCGGGCGCGGCTCTGACCTACGCCCTGACATTTCTCTGTACGGACGTTATCGGCGAAATATGGGGCAAGAAAGAGGCGAACAAGGCCGTCATCAGGGGTTTTGCCGCCCAGCTTATCGCCCTCGCCCTGATTATCCTGACGATGTATCTGCCAGCCTACGACGAGGAGATGCAACGGGCCTACCGGCTGCTGCTCGGTCAGACGCCGATATTCGTATTCGGGTCGCTGGTCGCCTACCTCTGCTCCCAAAGTTGGGACGTATGGATATTCCACAAGATACGGGGACAGTTCTGCGGCAATCCCAAACGGCGGTGGATATGGAACAACGCATCGACCCTGACCTCGCAGATCATCGACACGGCGATTTACATCTCAATCGCATTCGGCATCGGTCTCGGATGGTTCATGCAGGAGGGCGGCATGATGCTCGTCCTCGGCATGGTCATCGGGCAATACCTGCTCAAAGCGGGGTTGGCTCTATGCGACACGCCGTTTTTCTACCTCTTAACTCACAAACATCAAGAAGAATAGCAATGTATTACGTTTCTAAACGAATGGAGATCGCGGGAAGCCATCGGCTGACCCTCTCCTACAAAAGCCAATGCCAGCAGTTGCACGGCCACAATTGGGTCGTAACGGTGTTCTGCAAGGCAAAAAAACTGAATGCCGACGGAATGGTCTGCGATTTCAAGCGGATCAAGGACAAGATTCACGGCTACCTCGATCACGGTAACTTCAACAAGCTGCTGCCGTTCAATCCGACGGCCGAAAACATCGCCCGATGGATCGTCGAGCAGATTCCCGAATGCTATAAGGCGACGGTGCAGGAGAGCGAGGGCAACGTCGCAATCTATGTCGCGGACACCAGCAAAGACGAGGAGGGCGCATTATGAGGGTAAACGAGATTTTCTACTCGATTCAGGGCGAGGGCCGATATACCGGCACTCCGGCGATCTTCATTCGCCTTGCAGGATGCAATCTTCGCTGCGATTTCTGCGATACGGAGCACCAGCCCTACCAAGACCTCACCGAAGAGGAGATCATGCGTCAAATCGCCGATTTTCCGGCCGACCACGTCGTGATTACGGGCGGCGAACCGATGCTGCAACTCACCCTGTCGTTCATCAATCATCTGCATAGCGCAGGGAAGTTCGTGCAGATCGAAACCAACGGCACGATTCCGATCAAGGGCTACCGCCTTATCGACTGGATCACCTGCTCGCCGAAATTCGACTTTTGCCCTCATGCCGAGCTTCGGCTCCAACGCATCGACGAGCTGAAAGTCGTCTATCAGGAGCAGGATATGTCGGCATACGACGGTATCGAGGCCAAAGAGTACTACTTGCAGCCCTGCGACTTCAAGGACGAGGCGCGGAACGCGGAAAACCTCGCGGCAACCATCAACTACATCAAATCACATCCGAAATGGAAGCTATCACTCCAAACGCAGAAGATATTATCGGTGCGCTGAAAACGCTCATCCGCGCCATCGGGGAAGACCCCGACCGCGAGGGACTGATCGGCACGCCCGACCGCATTATGCGGATGTGGAAAGAGATATTCCGAGGTTACGATCCGAAGCAGAAGCCGAAGATCACCACGTTCGCCAATGAGGAGGGCATGTCGGATATTGTGTTCGACTGCGGCGACTACTATTCGATGTGCGAGCATCATATCCTGCCGTTCTTCGGCCGGTATTACTTCGCCTACATTCCCAGCCCGAAAGGGCGTATCCTCGGCATCAGCAAAGTCGCCCGCGTGGTCGGCTATTGCGCCGCCCGCTTGCAGTTGCAGGAACGGCTGGCACGGGACATCGTGCAGATGCTTTCCGAGGCTCTGAATAACGAGGCTCTCGGCTTCGCTATCGTGATGAAAGGGCAACACCTATGCAAGACGATGCGAGGAGTGCGGAATGACGGCAAGATGTCCGTAGCGCATTTTACGGGCGTCTTCAACCTAAACTCTGATCTACGCAAGGAATTTTACAAACTCATAGACCTGAACAGCAATGGCTAAATACAATGCGGCAAAAATCGAGGAGTGCGAGGCATGGGTAGCCGCTCACGGCCTGATCGACTACGGCGGGGCGAAGCTGAAAGAGTTTGTCCGCGAGATGGGGATCGACGAAAAGACCTATCGCCTGTGGATGAAAGGCAAGCCGCAGTTCAAAGAGGCCATCGAGCGGGCAAAGGAGGTTTTCAAGCAGAACCTCACCCATGATCTCGCCATCTCGCTATCCAAAGCCGCCAAAGGGTATGAGCATGAGGAAACCGAGCAGGAGTTCCGCGTCGGAGCGGACGGACAGCCGACCCCGTTCAAGATGAAGAGGAAGAAAATCCATGTGCAGCCGAATATCGGAGCCGCGATTTTCCTCCTGACGAATCTCGACCCCGAACACTATCAGAACAGGCAGCGCAACGATATAACGCTCAAAAAGGACGACGAAAAACCTATGACACTCGATGAAATCAATGCAGAAATCGCACGACTTGAAAGGTTTGAGGATAAGGCGGATAAATAATGAGATCATCTACAATCGAGGTACGCGAACAGTTGATGAGGTTGAAGCGCGAGAAGTTGAAACTCGAAGCTCCGACCTCCTTTTCGCGTTTCCTCGGTTATAGTAATCCGAAATACGAGTTGGAGTGGTTCCATAAGCTCATCGCGGATCATTGCCAAATGCTGTTGGAGGGCAAGATCAAAAACCTGATGGTTTTCATGCCTCCGCAGCACGGAAAGTCGGAAATCATCTCCCGCAATTTCCCCGCATGGGCGCTCGGACAAAACCCCGACCTGAAAATCGCCGGATGCTCCTACTCCTCCGATCTCGCGCAGCAGTTTTCACGCTCGATTCAGAGGACGATAGACAGTAAGGAGTATCAGGCGATATTCCCTGAAACCTATCTCAACGGCTCGAATATCCGCACGGATTCGCGGGGTTATTTGAGGAATGTCGATCTCTTCGAGATGGTAGGTCATCGAGGGTTTTACAAGGCGGTCGGCGTAGGAGGTTCTTTGACAGGTACACCCGTCGATATTGCGATCATCGACGACCCGGTAAAGGATGCGAACGAGGCGAACTCCATCACTTACCGACAGAGGGTGTGGGATTGGTACAACACCGTTCTTTCGACCCGTCTGCACAACAATTCGCGGCAGCTCTTCATCATGACGCGTTGGCATGAGGACGACCTCGCCGGGCGCATCCTCAAAGCCGAGCCGCAGGAGTGGACGGTACTCGCCATCCCTGCGATCTGCGAGCAGGAATACGACGGAGGATTGAGCGAACGGCATATCGGCGACGCATTGTGGCCGTCGCGCCACTCCATCGAGAAGTTGCAGAAGCAGAAAGCCCGCGCCCCGCGCGAGTTCAATGCCCTGTATCAGCAACACCCGACCATCGAGGGCGGCAATATCGTGAAAAGGGACTGGTTCCGCACGATTTCGCTTGCCGAGTTCCGGTCGCTGCGATTCAACGAGCCTATACACTTCTACCTCGATACGGCCTATAACAAGAAGAAAAAGGGCCAAGACAACGACCCCAGCGGCGTATTGGCGGCCTGCCGGATCAGGAATTACATCTATCTGATCGACGCGCAGAAAGTGTATAAGGAGATGCCCGACCTGTTGCGGTTCCTGCCTCAATACATCGCGGCGCATGACGGCAATTCCGAGAGCAAGCTCCATGTCGAGCCGAAAGCCAACGGCGAGAGCGTGGTGCAGATGCTTCAAGAAATCTCGACCCTCAATGTCAAGCGGACGCCCACGCCTACCGATGACAAGGAGGTGCGATTACGGGCCGTTTCGCCGCGCGTGGAGTGCGGGCGGGTGTTCATCGTCGAGGGGTCATGGAACGACGATTTTCTCGATGAAGTATGCGGATTTCCGAGCCAGCCGCACGACGAGTTCGTCGATATTCTCGGATATGCGATAAACGACCTGTACGATGAGGACGACGATATAGATTACGACGTATTGAGCAAGTCGAGTTTAGGGATGTAAACCAGTAAATTTTAAGGATATGATGCTATTTGATTTGTTTCGTAATTACCTCAATGCTCTTGTAGGACGGAATCAGGAGTTTGAGAAGCTGTTGGCCGCCAAAGACATTTCGGCGGTCAAGGAGCGCATGGGCAACCGTATGGATATGGCGATTGCCGCGCTCAAAGAATATGAAGTGTCCACCCATGAAATCATGAAGCGGGAGGACAAGATCATCACCGACAAAAAGGGGAATTTCATCCGGTTCGAGCCGGTATGGAAGCTGCCGATCCCCTATCAGGTTTACATCAATGAAATCGCCCTCGTATTCCTCTACGGCCGTCCGGTGAAATGGACGCAGCAATCCACCGGGACAGATCAGGCGTTCCAAAAATTTCAGGATGTCATCGAGCGCACTCACTTCAACAGCAAACTCCGCCAATGCAAGCGCATCGCCGGATCGGAGACCGAAAGTGCAATGCTTTTCCGCGTTTTCCGCGATGCGAACGATGAGCCGGACGTTCAGATTCGGGTGCTCGCCAAGAGCAAGGGAGATGAGATTTACACGCGCTGGGATCAGTATGAAAACCTGATCTCCATAGCTTGGGGCTACTATGTCCGGGAGCAGGAAAACAGCCTCGTCTATCACTTCGACATCTATACCCCGAATATCATCTACCGATGCACGCGGAAGAGCATCGGATGGGAGGTCGTCGAAGAGACGAATTTCATCGGCAAGATTCCGCTCATCCTCTTCCAGCAGGACAAGGAATGGAACGGCGTCGAGCCGCTTATCCATCGTGAGGAGCTGATCGGCTCGCGCACCGCCGATACGAACGACTATTTCGCCGATCCTATCGCTATCATGGCCGCCGACCTCATCAAGAACCTGCCGGAGAAGAAAGAGGCGGCGAAACTGCTCGTGACGAACGATTCCGAGGGCGTGGACAAGGCGGCGAAGTACCTGACATGGGACAGTGCGCCGGAAAGCAAGAAACAGGAGATCGAATGGTTGCAAAATCATATCCTTTCCAAGTCGTTCACCCCGAATATCTCGCTCGACACGCTGAAATCGTTGAGCAATCTGTCGGGAAAAGCCCTGCGGACGGTGATGTTGCTTGCCGACATCAAGGCGGCCAAGCACAAGGAAACCCACGACGAGCTGTTATCCCGCACCTCTTCGCTCATCACGGCGATCATCGGCAACGTCCTCGACGTGCATCTGAAAACCGAGTGCGAGAATCTGAAAATCGGACATGAGTTCCAAGAGCCGTTCGGGGACGACATCGCGGAAGCCCTCGAAAATATCATCAAGAGCCTCGACGGCGGCATCATGGCGACCGAAACCGGCGTAGAACTGAACCCTCTCGTCAAGGATAAGAAGCTCGAAATGGAGCGTCTGAAAGCCGAAGAGGAGGAACGGGCGCAGAAGCAGCAGTCGATTTTCGGTGATATGGAGAACGGCGGGCCTCAATCCGCCTCGGATGGCGGCGACGACCCCGATGACGAAAACGGAGATGAAGATGACCCGAAGAACAAGCAGCAACAGAAGAAGTAGGTAGCCGATGGCAAAAAAAGCATATTCTCCCGACCCGAAAGCGGAAACCATCAAGCGCATCCAGCGCACGGAGGCTTACGCCGAGAAAGTGAGGCAGCTATTCGCCGCAACGGTGAATGAAATCCTCGCTCTCAACAAATCCGTGCCGACGCTGGACGAGGGCGTCATGTACTCTTTCGACGGGGATAATATGCGAATCCAAAAGAAAGTCGAGGCATTGCTCCGGCAACTGCATTCGGTGGTAACGACGGCGATCCGCAAGGGCATTACCCTCGAATGGGAACAGGCAAACGTCGAATGCGACAAGCTCGTAGCCTCCTGCTTCGGCAAAAAGGTGTTATCCAGCCCGGAGTTCAGCGCATGGAACAACCGCAATACTGCGGCGATGAACGCCTTTGCCGACCGGACGGAGGATGGCCTCAATCTGTCGGGCCGGATATGGCAGTCGGTTCAGCAGCTCCGCGATGAAATGGAGATCGCCATGACCGTCGCCATCGGCGAGGGAGATTCGGCGCAGTCCATATCCCGCAAAGTCCGGCAATACCTGAATGACCCTGATCTGATGTTCCGCCGTTTCCGCTTCAAGAAAGGCGAAGACGAGCAGGGCAAGCCTATCTATGGGCGGAAGTGGAAAAAGCGCATCAAGGACGAGAAAACGGGCAAATACCGATGGATCGACTATGAACGCAAGGACTACAAAACCGGATCGGGCGTTTACAAGTCCTCGGCCAAGAATGCCATGCGCGTTGCGAGGTCGGAAACGAACATCGCATACCGCCGCGCCGACAATGAGCGGTGGCAGCAGATGGATTTCGTCCTCGGCCAGCGTATCCAGCTATCGAAGAACCACCCGAAGAAAGACATCTGCGACAAGCTGGCAGGCGACTATCCAAAGGATTTCGTATTCGATGGCTGGCATGTGCAATGCTTCTGCTTCGCAACGCCTATCCTGATCGACGAGGACGAGATGGCGAAAGTTACGGAGGCATTCCTCAAAGGCGAGAAATACACTCCGCGAGGTAGGCAGATCACCGAATATCCGGCCAATTTCAAGAAATGGGTGCGGGACAACAAGGAGAATATCCTTGCATCCCGCAATAGAGGCACGGAGCCCTACTTTATTCGCAATAACTCTGCGGCGATTGATGAGATACTCAATCCGAAACCGAAAGAGCTTACAATCGCAGAAAAGGCGGCATTACGCCATGAGGCCCGAACACCCGAACAAGAGGCGGCGATTCGGAATGCGTGGGCCGAACGTCAGAAGAAGCACCAGCAGATCAAGACGGCGGCGAACAATATTGCCAAAGTCGCCGGGGATTATGGCGAGGTCGATTATTCCGCCCTGCAAAAGTACATCGATGCTGGCGATCTATCAGCCATGCAGACCGAGACCAAGAAAGTCGCGCAGGCCATCCTCGCCGCCAAGAAAGCGGAGCAGGCTCTCGCCGACATTATCCCCAATGCCCACTCGTGGCATAAGCAGTTCACGATGGATCAACTGCACGGGGTGTATAATGCCGTCAAATCGAAGATCGAGAGCTGGTCGGGCTTATCCCTCGAACAGCAGGCGAAAAAGCTGCATTTCGAGGCTTTCGACTTCCTCGGCGGCAACATGAAAGGCGTTCAGGAAAAGTATCCGACATGGAAAGTATCGCAGGAAGCGTACATCAAGGAGCTTAACGCCGTCAATTACAAGATTTCGCTCAAACAAGCGATGGCAGATGTCTCACTTGTCGAACAATGGGCCGAAGCACATCCGAAGAGCCTCAATGTCGCAAAACTCCTTGCCGATGCAAAGCATGCCATCGCCAACGACGAGGATATTGCGGTTATCAAGCAAAAGGTTTCGCTCGCGGTAGCCGAAAAGCAGAAACGCGAGATGGAGCAGGCACGGCGCGACGCGAAAAAGGGATTCAAATCTCTCACCTTGCCAAATATCAGCAAGGCAGAGATAAAGCAACTTCTCGATCAATATGAATCCGAGGATTTTGAAGATGCGGATGCCCGATTGCGCTCAATGACCGGGAGTATATGGAAAAGCCTGACGAAAGAGGAGCGGATCATCCTGACGAAGTACACGCAGACTTACAGCTATCTGAATGAGCCGTTGCGAGGACAGACCTATTACGGGGCACGAGGCGGCGATGAATTTGAACACGACCTGCCTATCCTAACGAGGGCACTTGAAAAGTTCTCCATGCCTCAAAATACCGTCGTCCGACGCGGCGTCGGCAGTTTCGAGATCAACGAACTCGGATACGGCCTCGGAGAGCTGAAAATCGGCGATGTGTTCGTCGATAAAGGCTTCCTCTCGACCGCCATCCATAGGGCGGGAGGATTCCATGATACATACAATTTGGTGATCGTGGTTCCCAAAGGTGCAAAGGGCGTTTACGCCGAGCCGTTTTCTCATTATACCGACTATAACAAGTTCGAGTATGACGGCAAAATATGGGACGGTGAATCGGTTGAATCGGTAAGATCGGAAATGGAGTGGATCGGACAGCGAGGCAGCCAATTCCGTGTGCTCAAAAAGCAGGGCAGAACGATCTACCTGCAAATGATCGGACAGCTCAAATAGAAAGGGAGTGCAATCGCGCTCCCTTACTTGTAGTATCGCTTGTAGAATTTCTTGAACGGCTCGACGCAATCCATCATCGACGACATATTGCCCTGTGCATAGCGATTAAACAGCATGGATTTCAAGGTAATCGGCACTCCGTCCGCATTCTCGAACTCTGCCAATCCGACCGCAGTATATTCGTCGAGGTTTCGACTTTCAGAGGCATTCGCATCGCCTCTTGCGATGACCGCCATAGTATCGTGAACCCATGTCCGCTCGTAAAGCCAGAGCATCGTTTTGTTTTGGTCTTTGCCCTTATATGGGTTCTCCCGCTCGCCTTTATAGTAGCGGCAGTATTGCAGTAAATCGGATTCTTTCATCAGTACGTTGCATAAAATTTCTTAATAACATTCTGCATATCTTTCGGCAGATAGCTCATCGCGGTCTCTATGGTCGTAAGATCGACACCGAAACGGGCCTTTGCGAGCGATCCGACGATAGCTCCGAGCGTATCGCTGTCGCCTCCGTAGAGAATGGCCTTGCGGATGGCATCCTCGAATGAATCGCTCTCTTTGATGATATGAAAGGCCAGCGGGACGCACCCCTGACACGTTTCGTCGAACTTGCCCCTCGGAATGAGATTCTGCTCCCAGTCCGCGCCGTAGAACATCCCGACCATTTCGAGGGCCTGATTGAGGGCCAAAACATCGCAGAAAGGATCGCAACTCCGCATCAGGTAAATCGCCCGTGCAACCACCATCGCCCCGATGATTCCGTCGGGATGGTCGTGCGTGATCTTGGCCGTCTCCATCGCCTGCCGGATCACCTCTTGCTCCGTATCGAACGCATAGGCGACAGGGCTGACCCGCATCGCCGCGCCATTGCCGAAGCTGTTGTACGGCTGCGGATCGGGAGAATTGAGCCACAAGGCGAAAGACGCTCCGTATGCACCCATCGGATTGGGGTATTTCCTACACCAACGTAGGATGCTCGCCCGATAGTCCTCCCCACGCAAAATTGCATCGGCAATCGCCACCGTGCAGATCGTGTCGTCGGTAAAACTGCACTCCGGGGAGAACAGCGCGAAATTCCCATCCCGCGTATTGTTGAACTCGAATCGAGAGCCTACTATGTCACCAATTATCGCACCTATCATATCAAAAATTTTTAGAATCTATCACTTCGTCTATGTCCAGCACCCCGTCGGCGTTCTCTTTCATCGAATGCAGGTAGATATAGCCATTTCGGTAAAATGAAACCTTTGCCAGCTTTTCACGATACATAGCCTCCGCTTTCGCCCTATCGACAAAATACAGATGCGTAATGAGATCGTATGAATCCGCAACATAGGTCAGCCGATATACTTTGCTATCCATCGCACTCCGATTTTAATGACCGTCCTCTCGTCTTGCGCTGGATTTGCCCGATGCGAATGAGGACTTTCTTGTTCTCGTATTCGCTTCTACCCCTCGTCGCATTCGTGAGGGACTTGTATGTGATGCCGACCGCCCCGATAGGAACGGTATCGTAGATCGCTTTCAGGGAACCGAAGTAGAAGTCGGTTTCGCCGTTGTACGGCTCCTTGAACTGCAAATGCACTATCTTCTTTGCTTCCATAATCCAATACTTGTGCAAATTTACCGCTTTTCCGGCGTTCTGCCACGCTTTCGCGCAAGAATCGATCAATCTACCGACCCGACCGCAGATATTCGAAAATTGGCGGCATTTTCATTTTTCTTTTTTCGCGGAACTTTTTTCTTTTTCAACGGATGAATTTACGAGGGTCTTGCCCGATAGGTGATCCGGTTTTTTCGACGAAAAAACTTCCCCTATATCTATCTTATTATCTATATATTCTTATCTTCTGTGCAGGGGTCGTTGCACCCGTCGTTGCAGGGGTCGTTGCTGTACCCGTTGCACCCCGTCGTGCTATTCTACTGGTAGTCATCGTGTTATATACATCAAATATCATTGCGCCCCTAAATACGCTAAATATCAGATATTTTACACACAATCAACGCATTAAACATCGTTGCACCCTATTTGTGGATAAAATACTCTATCGCCGAATGCACGAGGATAAAATGCGTGGCGGTCTGCCTGCATTGATCCGCCCACGGATTGTATAGGTTCAAGGCCAACGCGCGGTACAACTCCGGAATTTCGCTTTGACGCGCGATACCAGCCTCCTATAACTGACCCTCCTTGCGCCTTTCATAAGGGCCTCCCATTTTGAAGACGGGAGACCCTCGCACGTTGCATCGAGATACATGGCTAAATTCCGAATTGCTCCGACAAGAACCCGACCATCGCCCTGTTCTGCGGCAAAAGGGCCGGAATATCCATCGTATCGGCTTTATACAACTCCGTTGCGCCGTTGTATAAGTCCCATACCGTGACCTTGCCGTTCTGATAATAGCGATACATCATATCCTCGGTAAGCCGCGAGATTTGCGACTGATTGAGCGGATAGGTGCGATTCTCCCTGATTTCTGCGATATGGGTATCACATTTCACCCGGAGGGCCGTCAGCATCCCGATCAGCGTGAACATCTGCTGCACGTCGATGGGGATTTGCTTCATCCTCTCGATCTTCTCCCGCTCGGTAACAACGATGCGGCGGGCATCGACGATCCATGACTTCACGATGTCGAGGATTTCGGGAATCGTTACGCCATTGCCTCGCCCCGATCCTTTCTCCGAGTAGGTCGAAATGTACTGATCCGCGCAGAGCATACATTGGTTATGGCAGATCATCACCATATTGCCGAACCCGACCTGTATTCCTTTCTGATGGAATGCGACGGCAAGGTTGGTCGTATTATCGGCATCATCGAAATTCGTGATGCGGATGTTGGCGAATACCCTGCGGAGGATATGCGCTTCGACGGCCCGCTCTCCGTATTGCTCCTCTACCTGCGGCAAGAGGACGACACCCGGAGTATTGCGGTCTTTGTTCTGCGCTGCGAAGAGGTCGTAAACCTCGACATCGTAATTCTGCGCGTTGCACATGCCGATAATCTGATTCAGCAGCTCATAGTGATAAATGCCCCGTAGCGGCTTTCCGTAGATGTCGTTCTCCTTGTGGGTTCGCGCCAGTTGATCGAGGGAAAGGGTCTGCACCTTTGCTTTCTCAAAGTCGAAAAATTTGTTGTTCAATGTCGTTTCCATAATGCGTTGAATTTTGAATTTATATCCGTTTGATTGTCTTTGCCACCTCTTTGCCCCAATACCCGACGATGAGGTCATAGGCATCTTTATCGCCATCCCATGCGATCATGCACTCGTGGTTATTATATTCGTAGAAATAAACTTCCTGCGGATCGCATTCTTTCGGGATAGCTGCCCGGCTATCGTCGTAGAATTTGAAGAATGCAGTAAGTCCGGCATCCGTACCGAAAGCCCCCGTGTCTTTATCTCGGCATATCTTATCGCCGTCTTTGATGTGTCCGAGTTCTACCAAACGCTTGTATCCCTCGGCGAACTGTTCTCGGTTAAACGCAAAGAAAACCCCGCATTTATCCGCGTCGGGATGCTCATTCTTGATCGCCTTGTAGCGGTCGATAGTTTGGGCGTTCAGCATTACGATACCCCCGTCATAATTACCCCAATCCCGATAGTATCGAAGTTCGCCCCGCGTGGTCTTGACCGTCTTAATATCTTTCTCTTCCATAATCCTATCGCTTTTGAGAGAGCCATAAATCCCGCTTTGCGCGGCAGTTATCAAGGGATACCCCGACGCAGGAGAAGAGTTCGCCGCTCTCCATGCGGTAATCGTATTGCCATCTTTTGACCGATTTCCGGCCGATTTTGGCCGTGAAACTCGTGTAGTTTTCTCGCCCCGGCTGACAGACGGAGCATCCGTTTACATTGATTGAATTTGCCATTGTTGCGCTGAATTTTATAGGTTTGCGATTATTTGAGATTGTTTTTCAACCAAACTCTATCGACCTCCCACAAGGGTAGGCCCTTGATTATTTTCCGGCGGATCACCTCTTTCATGCCGATCAAGTCGGCCGCTTTGATATGGAGAGTAATATCGCCGAATTTCTGTGCTCTTTCGAGGAGGAAGTCCGCCATTTGGGACTTCCATTCATGCAGGCTTTCCGCCTTTAACTGTCCTGATTTACCCATATACCGTGTTATTTAAGATTATTGTCTATGTAGTTTATATCCTCCTCCAAAAGAGGCAATCCCGCCCGAATTTTATGCACGGTAACTGCTCGTTGCCCGATCAGCCGCACCGCCTCTTTGTAAAAATCGGTATCATCATAGGCGCAAGCCTTTCCAATGAGAAAAATTGCGAGTTCTATATCCTTTTCGGCGGTTGTTTTGATATAATCATCGTGCCGCTCGATCAGCGCATTTATGGAATTTTCCTGACATTGAATCTTTGCAAATAATTCTTCAAGGAGGCGGCTCATTCCGTGCTTCTTAAATTCTTTGCAAAACTCATCTTTATCCATATCTCCTGCGGCCATATACATAGCCTCGATATGCTGATATTCCTCGGATGTTGGAGTCAGCCCTGTTCTTTCGGTAAATTCTTCTCGTGTCATAGCCTATTATAAATTTTGGTCGTTGTTCACTACCTATTAAGTATCTGTTTGATGATGCAAATATATAGCCAACTATTATAGTAAGCAACTTTTTTTGTAGAAAAAGTGCGTTCAAAATCAGTCAAAAATATAGATTTACGGATAACTGTGTCATAACCACACAGATAATTTTTGCCGAAATTTTAGATACCTAATAGATATTTTTCATTACCTTTGTCCGTAACGATACGTTTTAACAAATTTTTTCGACCATGAAAAAGAAATTTCGCAAGCTCTTATCCGAAAAATGCAAGGATATGGGACTGACTGACAAGGCACTCGACGACCTCGTAGAGATCGGGGCGGAGGGTCTTGCCGACGATGCCTCGGACGAAGACATCGCCGCGAAAGTGGATTCGCTCGTGCCCTATGCAAAGGCGATGCAGGGGGAGATCACGAGGAAGACGCAACGTCCGAAACCGCAATCAAAGAAAACGCAATCCAACGACGAGGGCGAAGATGAGGGCGGAAACGATGATGAGGCCCCCGAATGGTTCAAGCCTTTCCAAAAGAAATTGACCGATCTCGAAACCGAGAACGCCGCTCTCAAAGCGGAAAAGGCAAAGACCACGCGACAGGCCGAAATCTCGGCAAAGGCTAAAAAGCTCGGAATCCCCGACTACCTGATGAAGCGAGTCTCATTCGCAGAGGATGCAGACCTCGACAAGGAGCTGGCGGATTACAAGCAGGAGTTAGTCAATAACAACCTCATGCCCAAGGAGCAGGCGCATGAAACGGGAAGTAGCAAGGAGGCAATGGAAGCCGACGCCAAGGCTTGGGCCGAAAGTCTTCCCAACAAGTAACAGCTCCGAATCATTCACCCCTTAAAATTGATTGCAACAATGGCTATTGATTTCAAGAAAACGCAGCTATCGGGCCATACGCCCGAAATTTGGCGCGGCGAGTGCAAGATTCTGCCGGGCGGCTTCAAGCCGGTGCAGAACTTCCCCGTCGGAACGGTGTTGCATCGGGGAACTCCTATCTATGTCGATTTCGAGGCGATGAGTGCCGCCGTTTGCAAGACCGCCAAGGTTCTCGCAGGAGGCACGACCACCGCGCCCCGCATCGCCAAAGGTCATTACTTCGTCGCAGGCGACGTGGTGATGAAACTCGGAGTAACCGACAAATCCCCGATCATCAAGTCCATCGACACGGCCAATGCCGAGTACGATATCCTCACGTTCGCATCCGCCATCGCAGGGCTGGCCGAGGGCGACATCCTCTCGGAGGCGACCGAATATGCTTCTACGGGCGGCGGCGCGGAAAAGACCGATCCGATTCCCGCTGAACCCAAATACACACCGAACATGGTTGTCGGTGCTGTCAAGGAGTTTACCGGGAAAGGCATCCCGACGATTGATGCCGCATACGAAGCGGTCGTTCTCTATCCGAGCCTGAACTTCCCGCTGTTGGAAGACTGGCTCATCAACCCCGGCAAGGTATGCCTCAAAGCAAACCCGAACATTCTGTTCATTAAACAGTAACGATCATGCCCGAAATTCTTTATAGCTCAATCTTTGGCGCATTGACGCAGCATGTACAGGCTCGCTTCGATGCCGCCTCGAAACTGCACAAGCAGCTTTTCGACAACGTAATCTTCGAGCGTTTCCTCGACTGGGACACCCCGACTATCGGCCTCGACTTCGAGGAGATCATCGGTCAGTACAACATCACGGTAGCCGCCCCGACCATCGGCGACCAGTCGAAAGAGGCTATCCTCGGTACGGAGGGGCTGGAAACCGTGAAAGAGCGCATCCTCAATCATGCCGTAACGCTGCCGATGACGATTCAGGACTATCGTAAGGTTCTGCAAATCCTCGACAGCAAGTCGCTCCCCGACAAGGCAAAGACGGAGCAGCTCATCAAACTGATGTGGGGCAGCTCGACGACGGTCGTAAGCTCCGTCCTCGCAAAGCTCGACATCCTGTTCCTGCGTCCGCTTTCCAACGAGGGCATCGTCGAACTCGACGACAATATCAACCCCGAAGGTGGCGTGCGCGGCACGATCAACTTCAACCAGCCCGCCGAGAATATCGCATCGTCCAAAACCCAGTGGATTGATGTCAATCTCGACACGGTGGACTGCTTCGAGGACGTGCAGGGCATCATCGACGCCGCACAGGACAAAACCGTATTCGGCAAAATCCTCTGCGCGCCGTCGCGCATCTCCTACATGTGCCGCAGCAAGAAGATCAAGCAGATGATCTGGGGAACAGACAAATCTGCGAAGATCGTGCAGCTGAAAGACCTGAACGCCTATATGCAGGAGAACAGTTACCCTGTTTTCGAGCCTATCCGCCGTCAGGTTCGCATTCAGAAAGGCCAATCCCGCATCCCCTATACGCCGTGGAACGAGAAGAACATGGTCTTCATTCCCGACGGCAAGCTCGGCATCGTCAAAAACGCATGGGCGAACAACGAGCTGAAACAGGAGGCCGGAGTGGCGTACTCCAACTACGGGCGTATCCGCGTCTCGCAATGGGGCGTGGGCGAAACGCAGGGCAGCAACGGCGTTGAGTTCACCAAGGCCGAATCGCTCTCGTTGCCCGTGATTACGGAAATGAACGGCATCTACACCCTCAAAACGCAGCAGTAGCCGTGGATAACCTTACCGCAACGAGGAGTTTGTGCAATGCGATAGCAAACACATTCTATCCTGATAACGCGACTATCGAATTTGCGCTCTTCAACGAGGGCATCGACGCAAAGGCCGAGGCGACCCCGAAAGACCCTATGATCTTTCGGGTTGCCGCCCGCCTTGTCATCGGATATGTCGAAAGCAGCCGCTCCGAAAACGGCGTATCGACCTCCGTAATGAGCGAAGAAGCCCTCAAACAGAGCCTTTCGATTTGGTGCGGACATTATGGCCTCGATGCGGATGAGGTTCTTTCCGACTATATGCGCGTGATCGAGGACGGCACGCATCTATGGTGATATGAGGTACAACGGCACATTACGCTACGAGCTACTCACCGAGGGCGGTATCGACGAATGGGGCGAGCCGATCAAGGCCCAATCCGCATGGAGCGAGGCGATCCCCTGCTCCATCAAGACCAACAGCGATAACCGCAAGGGTCGTTACGAGGACGGCGAATTTCGGCAGGCTTCGTTTACGATCCTCGTTGAGTGCATCCCTTTCCCCTACAATCGGGTCAAACTCGAAAGGATGGGCGAAAATCTCGGCGAATACCGCGTGATGAGCGCCGAACCTCTCACCACCGTAGGCAGAACTCAAATCGTGGTGTGATATGGCGAAAGTCGCTACATCTCACGGCAAATACAAGGGCGTCATCGTCAGCAAGACGGACATGCGCAAGCTGAAAGCCGGATTGCAGGCCAAGATGAAAGACATCGTCGCCCTGCTCGTGAAGCAACTCTCTTCCATCGGGGAGGAGTGCATACGAATCGCCCGCGAGAGTGGCAGCTACAACGATATTACCGGCAATTTGAGGTCATCAATAGGCTATGTGGTGCTTGTGGACGGGAAACCCGTCGTGACGGGAGCCTCGAAGCAATACAGCGGCAAGGATGGCAACGGCGAAGCCGGCCCGCCCGCCGCCGAAGCATTGCTCCAAAGTCTGCAAGCGAAATTTCCGTGGGGTGTGGTTCTGATCGTCTGTGCAGGCATGAAATACGCCGCGTATGTCGAAGCAGTCCACCACAAGGACGTTCTTACCTCCGCCGAGTTGAAAGCCGAATCGCTTGCCAAGAAATTACTCAACGGTCTAATCGAATAGCGAGATGATAAAAACGGAGATGCAGATTGAGCGGGATTTCTATTCTTTCGTCAAGAATAGCGAACTCGGAAAGGCCATCAGAGGAAAGGTTTACCGACCTGAAATGCGCCCAGCCAATGCCACAACGGAGGATTTGATCGTCAAGTTCCTCGCAGGACTTGATGAACAAGTACAAACGGGAGTGGTAATCTTCAATCTCTATGTCCCCGATATACCTCATGCCGACGGCCGGATGGTTCCCGACAAGAACCGCATCGGCGAGTTGGAGGAGATGCTTCTCACATTCGTTGAAACCGCAGGTGGTACGGAATACTGGCTCGAAACCGATACGACGCCGACAACGATGCGCAACGAGGAGATAGAGCAGCATTTCATATACGCAAGAATCAAGTTTAACCGCATAACAGAATAGGATTATGGCAAAGAAAAAGAAAATCATCATGTCATGGTCGAAGTGCAAGATCGAGGTCGGCAAGACCGGCGAGGATGAAGCAATGGCCAGCGAACTGACCGACATAGGGACGATCAACGACAAATCGACGACGCTTGCCACCGAGGACGGCGAAACGCTGACCGCAACGGCAACGGGCGGGATCGTGGTTGCCGAGGAGGAGGGCGAGCCGGTCGTTACCCTGACAACCCGCGTCAAGGAGATGGACTTCGACAAGGAAAAGATGTTCAACGGGGCAGAGGTCTCGGAGGACGGCGACGAAATGACCGTCAAGACCAACGTCGTATCGGACGACTTCTCCGTAAAGCTCACGCCCAAGAATATCGGTGCTATCGGCATCAAGATTCGTCGGGCACATGTTTCGTTCCGCCCCGGCAGCTCCGAGGAGGAGGGATCGTATGTCGATCTCACATTCAAGGTGCTCGCCTGCTCCGACGGGGAACTCTACAAGAAGTTCCGCGTCAAGGCCGAAGATTGGCAGGCATCAGAGGCCGTGTAGTATCACCAATGACATGCGGAATAGACGCCCTTTGCGGTTGGCAGGTAAAACCGCGTTTCGGAGGGTTGGCAGAGTGGCTGAATGTACCTCACCGCTAACGAGGCAAGCCGTCGGGCTTCGGGGGTTCGAATCCTCCACCCTCCGCAATTTTATACATGGATATGGAACAGACTACTATCGAAAGCCGCGTCGCATCGGCCATACTCGAAAGAAATGTAGGGAATATCGAGATCGAGGGCGTCACCTACGAAATAGCACCGCCGTCCATCGCAACGCTCATCATCGTTTCGGAGTTCATCGCCTCCCTCCCGATTGTGGAGAAAGTGGAGAAATCCGAGATCGTAAACTCCGTACTGCATCATGCGCGGTTTTTCCGGCCTCTCGGCGACATCGCGGCGACGCTTATCCTCGGAGCGAAGAGCCTCATCGAGGAGCGCGTCGTCGTGCAGGAGAAACGCTATTTGTTCGGCCTCATCAAACGCAAAAGCAAGAAGAAAATCAAGACCGACAAGCGGGCGGAACTCGCCAAAGCCATTTTAGAGAACGTCCGCCCGACGGTTCTGTTCAATGTCATCGTACAGCGGCTTCAAGACATGGAGATCAGCAGTTTTTTCGCCATTACCACTTCCCTGTCAGAGGCGAATATCCTCAAACCGACAAGGGAAGTGGTAAAAGGCTGAACGACAGCATTTGGGCTACCGTTCTCGGAATCGCAAGAACGCTCGGAGTAACAGAGAAATACGCCTTATACGACATCAGCTATGTAAACGCGATCCTGTATAGCCGTGCGATGCCGATGCCCGGCGACAAGGGCGAGAATGGCGACGCGCCGCTTTACGATGGCAGTAAAGACGCGAATAACCCCGAAAATTTCACGGATTTCACAGATGACGAGGAGATTGTAAGAATATGAAAAACGACGACGGCGCATTAAGTTTTGGCACGGCGATAGATATGTCCGGCTTCGATGCCGGCATCGAGCAAATCGAGGGGAAAGTCGCAGGATTGACCTCCAATGTTGAAGTTGAGACCTCCAAAATCTCTCAACTGCTCGCCAACGTCCCGACCTTGAATATCGAAGTCGTCACCAATGCGTCGCAATCCCTTTCCACCATCGACACCGCATACGCCGAACTCGACCGAGTGATCGACACCAACCGCTCGTCCGTATTGGCGTTGGAGGAGCAATACCGGCAGCTCGGTTCCGAAATCTCGAATCTCGGACGGCAGGCCGCAACTCCCGCTATTCAGGCCGAATACGATGCCCTCAAACAGCAGCAGACGGCGATCAAGGAGAATATAGCGTTACGCAAGAAAATCGTTACCGAGGCCGAGAAAGTCGGCGACGAACTCTATCAGACCGAACAGCGGTTGAAGAAAGAGGCTGCCGCCGCCGAGAAGAGTGCCAACAGCCAAGTATCGCTCCGCACCCGATTGAGGCAATTACGGGAAGAACTCGTAATGATGGAGGCATCGGGACAGCGCGGCACGGCGCAGTATCGCGCCTTGCAGGAGGAGGCGGGAAAACTCACCGACGCATGGGCCGACGCCACAGCGCAGGCAACGATCCTCGCACATGACCAGCGCGGTATGCAGGGCCTCATTTCGGGGCTTTCGGGCGTTGCGGGGGCTTTCTCCGTAGCGCAGGGTACAATGTCCCTATTCGCCGGAGAAAACGAGGATTTGCAGAAGATCATGGTCAAGGTACAGTCCCTCATGGCGATCACGATAGGACTGCAACAGATACAGCAAACCCTCAATAAGGATTCGGCCTTTACCCTCGTCACCCTCAATTCGCTCAAAGAGTGGTGGAACAAGCTCACGGGACAGAGTGCCGTCGAGCAGGCCGCCGAAACCGCCGCGACCGAGATCAATACCGCAGCACAGGTAGCCAATGCAACGGCGACGGCCGCCGATACTGCGGCGCAGACGGCCAATAATGCAGCCACCGCAGGAGGAACGGCCGCGCAAGTGGCGAATACCGCATCGACAACGGCACAGACCGCCGCGACGACCGCCGGAGCCGTCGCTACGAAAGCCATGTCCGTAGCGATGAAAGGTCTGCGGGCCGCGCTCATTTCTACCGGCATCGGAGCATTGGTCGTTCTTTTGGGGTCGCTCGTGAATTGGCTGATGAAAGCGTTTGAGGCGTCATCGAAAGCCGATAAGGAGTTCGAAGAGCAGCAGGAAATCCTCAAAGCAGGCAACGAAGCCTACATCAAGGCTTCTATGGAGATCGAGAACTACAAAAACAAACTCGAAAACTTCAAGGGGACAAAAGCGCAGGAGAAAGAAGTCGTCAAAGAGCTGAACTCCAAATACGGGGAGGCAATGGGCTACTATAAGACTCTTGCCGAATGGAAAACCGTCTTAAAGCAAAAGGGCGAGAAGTATTGCGAAATGCTCATGCTCGAAGCGCAGGCACAGGCTCTTTTGACAAAAACGACCGAAGCATATATCAAGCTCCAAGAGGTCAATGCAAAGGTCGAAAACGGCGATTTCAACAAATGGTGGCGTGGAAAGCGCGGAGATAATCGTGCAGCGCAAGAGGCCGTAAATGAAGCGCAGGAAGAATACGAAAAGTGGAAAAAACAATGGGGTGAGATACAGGAAAAGGCGTCGCAGTTCAAGAAAGATAACGACCTCGATTTCCATATCGATCCGTCCAAAGATAAGTTCGACCCGAAAAAGGCGGCCCTCTCGCAAAAGAAATCCATCGAGGAATGGAAGAAAGCGGTCAAGCAGTATATCAAGGACGCACATAGCGAGATCGCTGACTATACGCTTGACGCAATGGCAGAGGGACAGGCCAAAGAACTCAATCAGATAGAACTCGACACCGTGCGTAAGCGTAATGCGTGGCGGGATCAGTTGCGCCAGCTCGCCAAGGTTCGGCAGGATGCCGAGAAGCAATATTACATGTCGCAGAAAGGCGCGACGGAGGTCGGATGGGCCAATTCCAAGCGTGGCAAGATGACTATCGACGATTACGCCAAAGAGTTGCTCCAAGACCCGAAAATCGCCGAAGAGTTCAATCGCGTATTAACTGCCATCACGGAGCAGGGAGAGCGGGAAAAGGCCGAAATCCGCAGGAAATACACCGACGCGCTGATTGACGAATACGGCACGGTCGAGCAGAGGATCGAGAAACTCAATCGGGAGTGGACGAAGAAACTATCCACTATGCCGACTGAATACCTGCACAACGCGATCAAGCAGATGAACGCCGAGTTTGCCGCATTGGAATCCGCAGATTTCAAGAAGTCGATCAACTGGGAGAGCGTATTCGGCGACCTCGGAAAACAGTCGTTATCGACCTTGCAATACAACCTCGACAAGATCAAGGCTTATTTCGCCTCGAACAAGGATTCGATGGGCGCAACCGAGATCAAGGACTATCAGGAAGCGATTACCAAGATGGAGGAGGAAATCGCCTCTCGAAACCCCTTTGTCGCCCTGCACAAGTCGATCAAGGACATAGGCAACGCCAAAACGGAGTTCGTCGCCGCATTGCAGGCATGGCACGACGCGCAGGATGGAATCACGACCGCGCAGCAGGAATACAACGAAGCCCTCGCCGTCGAGCAGGCCCTCCGCGAGCAGATTGATTTGGGTACTCTCACGGAGGACAGCGATAAGTACCGCGAAGCCGAAGAAAACCTGAAATTGGCGAAATTCCGCGTTGCCGAAGCGACGGAGCGCAACTCGCAGGCCGAACAACGAGCTTTATCCGCGCGGAACAATATCACCGTTGCCTACAAGAATTTCGCAACGCAACTGCGGGCTGTCGGAGGCGTGATTTCCGGTATCGGCGGCCAAGCGCAGAACCTCGCAGCGATATTCTCCGATGATGTCGCAAATGGTATCGGCAAGGCCCTCGATACTATCGACGCGGTACTGGATGCCGCATCGACCGTCATGGATGCAATCGGAGATGTCGGTAAGGGCGTCGCCGAGGGCGTAGAAGCCACCGTTGATGCAACGGCGCAGGGTGCGACAGCCGCAGCAGCAGCCGGAGCCGCCTCTATATCGACCATCGAGAAAGCATCGGTCATTCTCGCCGTCATTTCGGCGGCCTTGCAGGTCGCTACGGCTATCGCCAACCTCTTCAACGACGACGATGCCAAGCAGAAAGAAATCGAGAACCTGCAACGCCGTATCGACCAACTGCAATGGGAACTCGACAATGCCGATACCGTCCGTTTGCAGAATAACGTCGGGGATGCCGTGCAGAGATTGAGGGACATCTATGCCGAAACGACGCAGGAGGTATTGAGACTGCACCTCACATCGCAGCAATACGGCAACGCATGGACGCGGATGTTCGCTCGGATGCGGTACGACAGCGAGATTTACGAGAAGTCTGTCGAGAAGATCGCCGATGCGTATGCAAAGGTCGCATACACCGCCGACAAAGCCCTCGGAGAGAAGAAATACGACGAAAGCCGCAAGCAGCTCGAAAATCTTGCCGAGCAGCAGATACTCATTCAGAAACAGATCAATGAGGAGCAGAGCAAGAAAAAGACCGACCACGGCAAGATCGAGGAGTGGCAACGACAGATTCAGGAGATCAGCCAAGCGATGGGGGCCATCATCAACGAGATGCTGGAAGACATCATCGGCTATACCGCGGAGGATTTGGCAAGCGAACTCGGAGATGCGTTCTTCGAAGCTTTCAAGGAGGGAGAGGATGCGGCCGAAGCATGGGGTAAAAAGGTAAACGATATTGTTGCCGACATCCTAAAACGGATGATGATCCAAGAATTACTCGAAAACCCAATCGGCGACATTTTCAACAGGTATAAGAAAAAATGGTTTGGCGAAGACGGTGTTTTCCAAGGTTTCGATGCGGTAAAGAATAGCCTAACCGACTTTGCCGGTGAGCTGAATGTTCTTGTTACGGATTTTTCCGATGCAATGAATGAACTACCCGACGAGTTGAAAAGCTTTCTGATTGGAGATGCCGAACGCGAGGGCACGAGCAAGGGTATCGCCACCGCGTCGCAGGATAGCGTCGATGAGAACAACGCCCGCCTGACGACCATTCAGGGGCATACCTATACCCTCGTACAGGGCATGAACGACCTGAACCGCACAAGCAATGCCGTCCTCGACAAACTGACGGGCATCGAGAAGAATACCTCCGACGCCAACGACAAACTCGATAGGGTCGATAAGAATATCAAGGACATCAAAAACACGGTCGATGATATTGACCGGAAAGGATTAAAACTCCGCAGCTAAAATGAAAGAACTCATCAGACGAATACAGAGGGAATGGAGGGCGGCCAAAGATGCCGCCCAAGCCCAATGCGCCGACAGCGGGCAGCAGGAAATGGCGGCCAAGCTCGAAGCCTGCGACATGTTCAAGGGCGACGAGACATTGGAGGAGCTGATCGGGCTGATGTTCTCCCCGCGAGGGGTCGAATTTATGACAACCTACAACTTCCCCGACATCGCCACGTTCAGGCGGTTCAAGAAATACCGTCCGGAGCGATACGGGGTATATATCGACAGCGGCAAAATCTCGCTTTCAGAGGCCCGAAAAATCTTTTTGATAGGAGATACCGCCGCAGAGCTGAAATACCGTCAAACCGCCGGAAATCGGCTATTCCTGATGTGCGGGGCGAAAGTCTCCGTCGCGGCATCGGGATATGCGGTCGTCAAGGTCGAAAAGGATAAGGATTCCGAGGTGAGTTACATCGTTCAGGACAATGCGAAAATCTTATGGTAGGCAAGCTGTTCATAGACGGGCTGGATGCGTTCAGTGAATACGGCATCTTCGTAGAGCAGTACGGGTACAAGGCACTCGTACAGATGCCGTCATTCAAAAAGCTGAACAGCACCGAATGGCCCGAATATGACGGCGAGGAAACAGACCTCTCGAATCCGATCCTCGACAGCAAGACATTCTCGATACCGTTTTGCATCACCGATATTTTGAGCGCGAGCGATCTATTCGAGGTGCTTTCCGATGGGGCGTATCATATCTTCGACTTCGCCGAACTCGGCAAGTCCTACAAACTGCGGCTTCTGACCAATCCCGCATTGTCCGCAAAAATCCAGCTCGGAAAAATCACGCTGAATTTCGCCGATGACTTCCCGCCTGTCTATCCGACCGATGAAACGGACATCGAGAGCCTGAACGAGTACAATACGCTACTGAATCAGGCGCCCTATGCGGCAGCTCCGGCGGGTTTCAAACAGAACGGCTACGAGCTGGATGATGTCGATTTTTCCCGCTTCGGGGTCTATGTCCTCGACGGCACGGATCGGAATATTCAGAAAGCCCCGAACGTCCGCGAGAATCTGAAAGTCGATGTAACCAATCGGCCCGGAGTAAGCTATGACGGAGAATCGGTTTTCTACAAGGCGAAAGACGTTGCGATGAAGCTCTTTATCTATGCCGATAGCATCGCTCAATTTTGGGAACGCTGGTATGCGCTTTTCACCGCCCTGCTGAAACCCGAACTGCGTAAATTATACAACGACACCTCTTTGGAGGAGTATAATTGCTATTACAAAAGTAATTCGGTAACGCGATTCGATATTCGACGAAATGGGCGGGTGTGGTGCGAGTTCACCGTAACCCTGACCTTTCCCGATTCGCGGCCCGACGGTAATTACTGCGTATTGGCGACCGAGGATAAGGAGGCAGTGATAACCGAGCCGGAAGAGGGCCTCATCGTATTTAGAATTTAACTCTACAAGGATATGATAAAGAAGAAAATATCGGAACTCCCCGAATGCACCTCATTCAAAGGGCTGTGGACTATCGGCGTCGATATATTCAACAAGAGCGTCAAGGTGTCGCTCGAATATATCCAGTCGGTCGTCGAGGGGATGAAGTCGGCGACGAAAAATGCGACCGACGCCACCGGCGCGGCAAACTCCGCAGCGCAGACGGCCGACAATGCCGCGCAGAGGGCGCAGGCGGCGACGACCGCTGCCAATACCGCGACCACGAACGCCAGCAACGCCACCGCCGCCGCGATTGAGGCGAAAGAGGATTGCGAGGAGGTGATCGCCGCCGCTGCGGAATTGGAGCCGCTGAACCTCGTACCTACGGCGATGACGGTAGAATACCCCTCGCGTCTGCTGGTCGGCAATATGGCGGAGAATTTCATCCGCGCAACGCTCGCTCCGGCCAGCGTCAAGCCGAATGTACTGTTCCTCGGCGACGATAAGGCCGTATCGGTAACTCCCGACGGGCGTATCACGATCCTCGCCGCCGGGGTCAGCATCATCCATGTCATCCCGACCTGCAACGTAGCCCTCTACAAGACGATTCAGATCAAGGTCTCGAAGCCTACGGTCAGGTTGGTAACACTCTCGTCGATCCGCCTCACGGCAAACGGTAATTTCAGGTTCAATTAAAAACAACATCAAGCTATGGCAAGACAAGGTTACATCAGCGAATTTATGAATGGCGGGCGCATCCTCTCGCATGGCAAGATCGAGAGCCTCGCAGACGGTTTCAGCCTGCCGAATGACGCACTGTTCTCGCTCTACATCAGGCCCAAATACAGCAGTTCCACCGTGGACACCGTATTGAGCGTGAAATGCTATCAGGACGACGAATTTTCCGACGCTCCGGTAGTGCTCAACGATTGGTCGCCGATGGCAATCAAGGCCATCGCACCGAATGCGGATTTTCTCAACACTCACGACCTCTATTGGGGAGCTGGGACTTACGTCGAAAAGGTATGATCGTCTCGGTTTTCATCTCCCTATCGCGGCGGCTGCGCCAATGGGTGGCATCCCGTAGGCAAAAGAAAATGCGGCTGAATACCGCATCGTCGGTGATGTTCATCGCATCGAAAGGAAAAACGGTTTTCAAATTCTTAAACGACAAATAGCTATGACAGCAGAACAAGAAGCAATCCTCGAACAGATTATCGAGGCTTTTCAGAATGGCAAGCGATTGAGCGACTTGCCCGATGTATCGGGAACCAACCCGTTCAACCTCATTTGCGAGGTATTGGAGGACGGCGAGAGCAAAAAGGCCGCGCTCGCGACGCTCCTGCCGTACATGGAGGAGGAATGCAGCTACGGCATCGAGTTCGACACCGCCGTATCCTCGCCTGCCTGCACCCGTATCGGCAACCTCTCCCTGCACAAGAGCCTGCCGATCCACAGCCGGATGAAAGGCTGCCTGCTCAACGACGACGGCGAGGTAGTGGAATACCTCAATCCGTCCAACTGGACGGGGCAGACGCGCGACGGCTCGCGGGGGCAGGTCATGGTCGAACTTCCCATGCACTACCGCAAATTCGAGACGGACGGCACGAAACGGCGGGTGCGTATCAGCGAGTACCCTCTCCCCGGCTATCATCTTGTCGGGAAAAGATACGTTTCGGCGTATCAGGCTACCATACAGCGCAGCACGACGACCCTCTGCTCGGTCGTGAACATGGATGCCGATTACCGCGGCGGCGGGAACAATACGGCGTATGACGGAACCTATCGCACGCTCCTCGGACGCCCGGCAACAACGACCTCCCGCACCAATTTCCGCAATTACGCCCGCAAGCGCAAGGCCGGTTCGACGGAATGGAACTGCATGACCTACGACATCCAAAAAGAGCTGTATTGGCTCTTCGTTATCGAATATGCTACGCTCAACTCGCAGGCGACATTCAACGCTCAAAAAGACAGCAACGGCTATGCACAGGGCGGTCTCGGAGCGGGTGTAACGAACATGTCCGATTGGAGCGGATTCAACGGCTATTATCCGTTCGTGCCGTGCGGCCATACCGACGAACTCGGAAATGGCACGGGCGAGGTAGCATACCCCGTCATCAATGAGGACGGATCGACCCGATGCACGGTCATGGTTCCGCGCTATCGGGGCGTCGAGAATCCTTTCGGTCATGTTTGGCAATGGACGGACGGCATCAACATCCGGATCAGCCCGACCGAGGAGAACGGCGGCGACGGGTTGAGCAAGGTATTCGTCTGCACCGATCCGGCCAAATTTTCGGATAGCGGCTACGACGGCTACGCTCATGTAGGCAACGAGGCCCGCGCAGAGGGGTATGTCAAAGAGGTGATTTTCGGCGAGGGAGGAGAGATCATGCCCTCCGTCGTAGGAGGCGGTTCTTCGACCTATTTTTGCGACTACCACTATACCAACATCCCGACGACCGAAGCCTTGCGCGGTGTCCTGTTCGGCGGTAATGCGTCTAACGGCGCGGATGCCGGATTTGCGTCTGCGAATGCGAATAACGCGCCCTCGTATACGTATGCGAATGTCGGGTCTCGCCTTTGCTTTATCCCCGCATAACGGATAACGCCACAGAAAACACGCTCGGCCAATAATTAAACGCTACGACAATGGAGAATAACCACAATCCGATGGAGGATGACGGCTCGCTGGATTTCCTGAAAATCCCCGCCGATGAAACCAACAAGCATTTCAACTGCCCCGAAACGACGCAACAGAAGTTGATTAACCTCACCTTTTGGGTCTGCGACTACATCGAGGGCGTGAAAACGAAGTTCGGATCAGATCGGACGCTCGTCAAGATCAAGATGAATCGGGACGACCCCGATCGGGATGCACGGAAATTCTTTACCAATTCGCGGGAAATCAAATACGTCCTCGCCAAGATTCGGGAGATGGACAAATTCCCGCGACGGGTAACGATGCGGGCATCGGGAACGCGGTACTACTTGGAGTAATGGATGTATAAAGGTTGGTTACTCTTGCGGTGTCCTGTTCGGCGGTAATGCGAATAACAGCGCGAATGCCGGATTTGCGTATGCGAATACGAATAACACGCCCTCGAATACGAATGCGAATGTCAGGTCTCGCCAATGATTTTCAGAAAGGTAAAAACATAAATTTTGAGAGTAACGACCCTGCCTCTCGGCAAAAAACATCACCTCAAAAAGGAGTTAGTAGGCGGTTTCGGGCCTCCCGAACTGTCGAACGCCCCGAATATGAAAAGCAAAGCGTCAAAATGAAGCGCATAGGAAATTTATACGAAAAGATCATATCGCTGGATAATCTTCGTCTCGCCGATGAAAAGGCAAGACGCGGAAAACTCCGTACATATGGTGTCAAAGTTCATGACAAGAATCGTGAAGCAAATATCCTTGCCCTGCATGAAACGCTGAAAAATCGTACATTCAAGAACTCCGAATACAGCACGTTCACGATCTATGAGCCGAAAGAGAGGATCATATTTCGATTGCCGTATTACCCCGACCGCATTCTGCATCATGCGATAATGAATATCCTCGAACCGATATGGGTTTCGGTCTTCACGAAAGACACATATAGCTGCATAAAAGGCCGAGGTATTCACGGAGCAATGCGGAATGTCAAGAGGGCCATCAAAGACCGGGAAAACGCCCGATATTGCCTCAAAATCGACATCCGAAAGTTTTACCCGTCGATAGACCACGACGTATTGAAAGCCGTCATCCGCCGCAAAATCAAATGCAAGGATACGCTCGCCCTGCTCGATACGATCATCGATAGCACCGACGGCGTGCCTATCGGCAACTATTTGAGCCAATACTTCGCAAATCTGATGCTCGCCTACTTCGATCATTGGATCAAGGAGGAGAAGCGGGTGCGGTACTATTTCCGATATGCCGACGACATGGTATTTCTCGCCTCCACGAAAGAGGAGTTGCACATCCTGTTGGCCGACATCAAGAAGTATCTCGCGGCCTTAAAACTGACACTGAAAGGCAACGAGCAGATATTTCCTATCGCCGAGAACCGGGCGGACAAGCACGGGCGCGGCCTCGATTTCGTCGGATTCGTGTTTTATCACGCTCAAACGCTCATGCGGAAAGCCATCAAGCAGAATTTCTGCCGTGCTGCCGCGCGATTGAATAAAAAGCTCAATATCAGCGCAAAAGACTACAAGCAGCGATTATGCAGTTGGTTCGGATGGGCAAAAGTATCAAACTCAAAACATTTACTAAAAACAATCATCAAACCACAGTTCTATGAAACGTGCATATTACGACGCAATGCCGCCTAAATTCGAGGCGGTAGGCAACGGCAGCTACATCTACCGTTGGGACATTCAGGAAGAGGCCGCACCGCAGCAGCAGGCCATGACGGAGAACGAAGATCAGCCCGCCACCGAAATTTCACGCACGCAGTATTCCTGCTATGAGGTAATCGTATGGGCTTCCGTATCGAGTAACAAGATCACCGAGGCCGTCATCGGTCAGATGTGGGAAGCGAACTACGAGCAGAAACTCATCAACGAGTACAATGCCGCCAATCTCGGCGTATATGGCGGCTCCAAGACGAGCGACGAGGCAAAGGCAAAGATCGCCTCCTACAAGGCATTTCTCGCAGCGAGAGCCACGTTGAAAGCCCAAATCGACGCAGATTGCGCCGAACTGAACATCGAATAAAATCAGATCATGCTGACCCTGCATTTCAATAACACGACATTGGACGTACAGGAGAGCGATAGCAGCTACCGCTCTCGCTCCCTCATGTCCAAGCCGCAACTCGTCCTGAAATTCTCCCTATCGGAATTTGTCGAAATTCCGGTCGGAGCATGGTGCGAGTATCAAGGCGTGAAATATAAACTCGGCTCGCCGGAGAACATCAAGAAGAACGGAACCCGCAATATCGAATACACGCTCACCCTCGGAACATTGGAGGACAACATGAGCCTGTATAAGATGCGTAATCCCGTCGATAAACGCCTCAAATGGTCGATGTGCGCCAAGCCCCACGAACTCGTCGAAGCTATCGTCTGGAATCTCAACCAGCGCGACGGGGCCGGAGTTTGGAAAGTCGGCGAATGTCTCGATGCGGCGGAGCAGACGGTCGAGTTCAATCACACCTACGTCGATGCTGCATTGCAGGATGTCGCAAACAAATTCGAGACCGAGTGGGAAATCAACGACTACACGATCTCGCTGCACAAAGTCGAGTATTTCAAGGACGATCCCCTGCCGCTCGCATACGGCAAGGGCAACGGCTTCGAGCCGGGTGTCGGGCGCACCACGCAGAGCGATGAGCTGCCGATCAAGCGGCTCTATGTTCAGGGCGGAGACCGCAATATCGACCGCTCGAAATACGGCTCGGCGGAATTGCTGTTGCCGAAGTCGCAGATGCTCGTTTACGAGGGCCGCACCTATCAATCCGACGCGGAGGGGTATTCCATCGAGCGCATCGACAAGGTTTCCGATGCCGTCAAGGAGGACAGCCTCGATTGCTCCGAGATATACCCGTCCCGCGAGGGAACGGTATCGGCGGTCGAGTGTATTGACGCCGGAAAGAATTTCTACGACATCATCGACAGCTCCATCCCTGCCGATCTGAACTTCAACGATTATGTCATCGAGGGCGAGACGGCGACGATCATCTTCCAAAAGGGGATGCTCGCGGGCGACGACAAGCAGTTCGAGTTCAAATACAACCACTCGGAACGCCGCTTTGAACTCGTGCCGCAGGAGATCGACGGGGTTACGATGCCGAACGAAACATTCAAGCCCGCCGTCGGCGATACCTACGCCGTTTTCGGGATCATGCTGCCGGACGCCTATATCTGCAACAATGCGGATAAGACGGGGGCGTCATGGGATATGTTCCGCGAAGCGGCCCGCAAGCTCTATGAGAACGAAGATCAGAAATTCACCTTTACCGGCACTCTGCAAGGGCTGTGGGCGAAAAAGAATTGGCTCCGTGTCGGCGGTCGGTTGAAAGTCGGCGGGTATGTCCTGTTCTCCGATGAGCAGTTCGCCCCCGATGGCCTCCCGATCCGCATCACGGGTATCAAGGAATTTCTCACCTCGCCGTATGCTCCCGTTCTCGAAATCTCCAACTCGGTTTCGGGCAAGAGCGTATCGTCGCAGCTTCGGGAGATCGGCCAAAACGAGGTGGCGACGGATAACAGCATCCGCTATGCCGTAAGCTATACCAAGCGTCGGTTCCGCGACGTCCGGGAGACGATGGCGATGTTGGAGGATTCGATGCTCGACAACTTCACGAACTCCATCAGCCCGCTGACCGTGCAGACGATGATGATGCTCGTCGGGGACGAAAGTCTGCAATTCCGGTTCGTCGCCAGCAAGACCGACCTCACGGCGGTAAGCGACGGCATCACCTACGACAATGCGGCGAAGCAGTTGCATATCCCGCACGGATTCATCCAGCACATGACGCTCGGCATCGGCACGATCTCGTCCTCTCATGCCGATTCGGAGTACAAGGTTTGGGAGATGAACGAATACCTTTCGCCGTACCTCGACAACGGCGACAAGAAGTATTATCTCTATGCCAAAGTCAGCCGCACGGACACCGCCGCAAAGGGCGATTTCCTGCTCTCTGACCGGGCGATCAAGATGACCGACATTGCAGGGTATTATCATCTGCTGGTCGGCATTCTGAACAGCGAATACGACGGCGAACGGAGCTATGTTTCGCTCTACGGGTTTTCGGAGATTCTGCCCGGTCGCATCACGACGGATCGCATAGCGACCTCGGACGGCAAGAGCTTCATCGACTTTTTGAGCAATGCGCTCCACTTGGGAAATGATAGCAGTTATTTAGATTGGAATAACATCGTCGCCGACACACTATCCACGATCAACATGCTGCTGGAAAATGCCACGATAAAAACCAAATTGAGCGTTCTCGGCGAAGCATTGATCGCAGGGTTCTATTTCTCGGACGAGATTATCAAATCTACGATGAAATCGGGCAATGACCCCGCTATGTATTTGAATGGCAAAACCGGTAAGATTCACCTCAAATCGACAACGACCGGAGGTGATTATTCTCTTGATTACGAAAATTCGGAGATTGATATAGATGCAGGCGCAGGTGAAGTATCGGCAAGAAATAGTAACGGAGTAGCATATCTGTCTGCAAGTGGCGTCTTCTGCAATAATGCGAAAACAAATGCGATGCCGTCCTCTACTGGTTATACGCATTACGGTTCAATCGTCGGGCTTGGATATGGCGACGTGGACTATACGTGGGCATTCGACAAAGAAAGCACGTTAATTGCCGGAGTATATGGACGGGCCAGCAATACGGGTACAGCCCCCGCATACGGCGGATATTTCCGTGATTTGCTGGCCGCCGGACTGATCTTCAATCCAAAATATATCGGAGATACCGACACCTATTATTTGTCTGATGGATACACTCAATGCCTCGGAATGACAAATTCAGGGAAAACGGCGACGGTGTATCTTCCGACGGGAGGAATGGAAGGTAAAGTTATCTTCGCAAAACAGATAGGTCAAGGACAAATGCGTTTTCGGGCGCGTTCAGGACAATACATATACGATGACATCAGCGTAAACGACTACTACGATGTGCCGGAGGGATGGGAAGCAAAATTCACCTTTGCAATCTTTTACCTGAATAACGTAAAAAAAGAGGCATGGCTTGTAAGTCGCTGGAAATTCTAAAATATTGACAACCATGACAGAATACGGATATATCAATGATGGAGGCTACCTCGTATCAAGATTCATCGAGAAACAAGTCGAAAAATATAAGGACACGGACGGCAAGATCAAAATGCGAGTTATCTCTATTGAAATGCAGATTGAGAAGTTGGCGCAACATGGATGGAAGCCAGTCGATCCGATTGACGAAAGCGCAATGCAATGTGCCGACGGGTACACCGTGAGAATAACTCCATACGATGCCGGAAACCGCATATCGTATAAATACGAAACAGTATTTGACACTCAAAAGGTATTCAGAGAAATCCAATCGCTCAAAGATCAGCTCACCAGCAGCGATTATAAAGTCATCAAATGCTACGAGGCGTCTTTGACACGGGCGGCACTCCCCTACGACATTGACGAACTACATTCTCAAAGGCAGGCGATAAGAAACCGTATCAATGAGTTAGAGGCGACAATATAATTTTTTATTCGCCCAAATAAGTACCTATTAGGTATTATTTACTACTTTTGTCATAAATCTAAACCTGTTATGGAACAGAAAATTGAAAAGGGAATCGGGTGGCTCGAAAGGCTGCTCAAAATGGAGGAAAAATACGGGTTCTTCCGCTTTCTGCGGGTACTCCTGCTTTTGCTCCTCACGGGATTTGTAATCCTCACAATCACCAATCCGCGCTATGTGCTGGATAAGATCGAATCCATCCAAACAGCGCAGCACGACGAATCCGTGGTAAAACGCATTCAGGCGGATGCCGATATTCGCCTGATGCTTCATCATCTGCTCCACACGCTGAATGCCGACCGCGCATGGCTTATCGAATTGCACAACGGCAGCAAAAACCTATCGTCGGGGTTGCCGTTCCTCTATGGCGATATGCGTATTGAAGTCGTGGCCGACAGTATTAGCAATGTAGATGATGAATATATCAACTTCCAATTATCGAAATATCCGTTTATCGGAAAACTATTTGATGACGGCTTTTATTGGGGATCGGTGGATGCGATCCGAGAAATCGACGAACGAATGTATTTCAAATTCAAGTCTAATTCCGTGAATGAGGTTGCCATACTCGCGCTATATGCCGGAGAGCGGCCTCTCGGAGTAATCGGGCTGTCGTTCTGCAATGACAAGCACATGGACGCTGCGGCCGTCGGGAAAGCCATCCGCAAATGCGGCATTCAGGTAGCAACATTACTATCTAACTAACTATCCAAGATATGAAACTTTTACTCAAACGAATAGCCCTGAAACCGACCTATACCATCGGCTGGCTCTACATCGACGGGCAAAAGGTCTGCGACACCATCGAAGATGCCGTGCGAGACCTGAACAAAAACGGGCGGTTCGACAACGGCGAAAAGAAAGTTTACGCCGAAACCGCTATCCCCTACGGGACATACGACATCACGCTGAAAGTCCAATCCCCGAAATATAAGGATCGGGCACAGTACAAATTCTGCGACGGCTACCTGCCTCGGCTGCTCAATGTGCCGGAGTTCGACGGCATCCTGATCCATATCGGCAATACCGCCGAGGATAGCGCGGGGTGCATATTGGTCGGCGAAAACAAGGAGGTCGGCAAGGTGCTGAACTCGACGGCGACATTCCGACGGGTCTATGCCATGCTCAAAGCGGCCTCCGACCGGGGCGAACCAATCCAAATCGAAATCGTATGAGAAACGTGAAGAAAAAGAAACCGACCTACGAACAGATTGTAGATAGGGCATATATCATAGCTTTGACGGCATTAGCATTGGCTTTCCTATCGTTCATGCTGTCGCTTGGATGAGTTGCCAAACAAGCGAGGTCGCAGCCACTATGAGTGCCCCTACTGAAATCCAAAAGGCTCGACGGGCATATTTGATATTGGATTCTTTCACCCTATTATCAAGTTGCCTGTCCGCTTCCCTCTTTCCGATTTCTTCGAGGGCATGGCCGCAATCGGCGTAAATAGGACTGAGGTATTGGGGCTGAGTAATACGGAAATCGCCACCGCTGATTCCGACCCCGACATGCTCATTCGAGAACAGCCGATATATACGAGGCCAATATTCCCCGGATAGTTCCTCGCCTTTTTCGCAAGTAACTTCCGAATGCCCCGCCGCAATGTATTCGATTACAGCCATAAGCGACTGATAAAACTCCTTTGTTTCCATAACGACACAAAAATAACGAACAAACATGAAACGACTTCAAATTATAGTATTTTTTATAATCCTGCTGGCGGTAGTCGGCTGTTGCCCGTGCAAACATCTGACGACCTCGACCGGGACGCGGGACAGCCTGCATGTCGAGATCAGGCATCGCACTATATGGATTCCCGACACGGTGCGGGTGCAACTGCCGGCCGAGCGAACCGAGCAGACCGTCCGCCAAGATTCGAGCCACCTCGAAACCTCGGCGGCGGTATCGGACGCACGGATCAACCCCGACGGATCGCTATCCCACTCGCTCGAAAACAAGACGAACGATCGGGAAATACCGACGCAGCGGCCGATAGAATATCGCGACAGCATCGTCTATCGGGATCGGGAGATCGAGGTCGAAAAGATTGTCGAGGTAGAGCGCAAATTAACATGGTGGCAACAGACGCAAATACGCGGTTTTTGGGTGGCGATTATCATCATCCTCGTACTACTCCGGAAAAAGATTTTTCCCTTGATTCGGCGGTTTATTTGAGGACGCACAGGCGATAAATACAGCCGATTATAATAATAAATCCAAATTTCAAAAACTTTTTGTACCTTTGCAAAAGTTTTGATATTATAGCGTTTGCTATTGTTTTTGAGGCTCATAAAATCGCCAAAATTTCGGAGTACTCTCAAAGAGCAATGGTGGACGCCTGCGTATATCACGTGGGCGTTTCCTTTGTGGAGAGTACGGGCGTTTGGCGATGCCTATGAGCTTACTAAGGACGCCCACGTTTTCTGCGTCTATCCGTAAACAACAGCAGATGCTTGACTTACGGATAGCATGAGCGAAAAGAAACCAACAAGGCAGGCGGAGATTGTATTTGCCGCCATGAAAGCAATCGAGGCCAACGGCGGCGAAATGAGGATTTCGGATATATACGAAACCCTCGCATCATCGTTCCCGCTGACCGATTATGAAAAAGAGGAGACCAAGAGCGGGGTCATCCGCTGGAAAGCGTATCTCAACTTCTATTCGATAGAGGTCGGCAAGGTCGGGTATCTCGTCAAAAAGAGCGGGATTTGGCATCTGACGGAAGAAGGAGCGAAAGCTCTTGCCGCCGGAGCCGGAGAGTTCTTTGCCGATTTTCACGGCAAGTTTTCCAAGATACAGAAAGAACACGCGGTATCTGTCATCGAGGATAACGCGGATCAGCCCGATGATTTGGATATGCTGCAAGGTCAGGCATCGAAAGGCATTCGGGAGTATATCATCAAAAAGAACCCCTACGAGTTTCAGGATTTGGTCGCCGCCCTACTACGGGCAATGGGCTACTATACGCCGTTCATCGCCCCGAAAGGTAAGGATGGCGGTGTCGATATTATCGCCTACCGAGACCCGCTCGGCACGACCGCCCCGCAGTTGAAAGTGCAGGTCAAGCATTATCCCACCTCGGCGATCTCCGTCGATGTCGTCCGTAGTCTGCTGGGGGTTCTCGTCAAGGAAGGCGAAGTCGGCCTGCTGGTTACATCGGGGACATTCACCAGCGAATCCAAGAAAGAGGCCCGCAACGGGCATCGCTGCCTGCGCCTGATCGACATCGACGAGTTCATTGACCTATGGATTCGCTACTACGACCGCATGAGCGAGGAGGACAAAGCTCTGCTCCCGATTATTCCTGTCTATTTCTTGAAAGCATAAAACCATCATATTATGAGAAAACTCTTATCTATCCTATTCCTATCCCTTTGCGTCGCAGCTTGCTCCAAAGACGACGCCCCACAGCCGGAGATGAACGAAACTGTCAAACAGATTTGGCAGACCCTCAATGGAACCTATATCGGATTCCACGAGGATAAATTATCCTCTGCTGCCTCCTACACGGAAACCATCGTCTTTCAGCCCTATTCCAAGCCGAAAGAGATTAAGCCGACGGTAATCCTTTTCCCTGATTTCACGGCATACGGAACCGCCGTAATAACCGACACCCGATTTGAAGAGATCAGCGGCTCATCGACCTGCTATTACTCAATAGACGTAAAATATGAGGGGGCAACCCCGACGATCTCATTCTTTGAATACGGAACGGACGGCGAAGTAGTGAACCGCGAAGATAAGCGCAATATCAAGGTCATCGACGCCTCCTCTTTCAAAATGTGGGATTATGGCTTGACCGAGGCAGAGAATGCGATAATCTACGCCAAGCAATAGAAATCCAAATAAATCACTATCTTTGCGGTACTGATAACCCCGTATCAGTTGCGTTGAATACCCCTCTCGACAGACCGATAGATCGGGCGTTGAGAGGGTTTTTTATTCGATTCTGTTACCCGTCTGTTACCCAGCCTCCAAAGTGGTGTTCATTGGCTATAAATAAACCAATATGTAATAGCGAGTTACAACCCATTTTGGAAAGATACCATAGATTTTGCATCGGCAAATAATTGCCGCAAACCACGATCCGGTATTATCGGCAACGGCTTCAGGAGCTCCGTACGAGTGCCTATTTGTGACTCGGAATCATGGTACAAACGAAGGAAACAACAAGTCCACGACGGTCCGAACGGCATTAAAAGCGGAGGACATTTCAGATGTTCATGCCGAATCGCTTGTTTATTACGGGAATTTTTGCGAACATTGTAAACAGGTTGTGCGCTGAAAATGGAAAATAGCCCCCGGAATACAATCCCAAAAAGCTTCGCGGCGTGTAAAACATGGACATAAAGAGAGACAAGGACGATGCGTCTTTATGGAATCGATTTCTCGACGGAGACCGGGAGGCTTATGCGTATATTTTCGAGAGATATGTCCGTGTGCTGTTTATGTACGGGTCCCAGTTCACCGGCGACCGGGAACTGGTAAAAGACTGCATCCAGGATGTTTTCGTCAAGATATACTCCAACCGAAGCAACCTGCGCCCTACCGACAACATCAAATACTACCTGTTCGCGGCGCTCCGCAACAGCCTCATAAACGCCCTGAAACGCGACAAAGCCCGATTCGGAGGGGGGGGGGGGTTCCGACACCGACGCAAAGGCGAAAGAGCAGGCCTGTGAGGACGCATCCCGCATAATCGAAATCCGGGAAGAGGAGGCGATCATGCAGAACAGGGTCGCCGAAATCATGTCGGCCCTCACGCCGCAGCAAAAGCGGGCCGTGCATTACCGGTATATCGACAATCTCAGCATCAGCGAGATTTCCGACGTCATGAATATGAGTTACCAGGCTGTCCTGAACACCATCCAACGGGCTTTGAAGCGAATCCGCACAAATTATTTGAATTAATTTCCGGAAAAGTGATTATAAAATCCGAGCCGCGGTGTTTACTGTATAAAACTGCGCCCGGATGGACAACAAAGATTATAAACTCTTTACCCTCGAAGATTTCCTATCGGACGATTTTTTCATTGCATCGGTGAAAAGTCCCGTACGCCAAAGCACCGCTTTCTGGCAGGACTTCGTAGCGTCCGATCCGCCCAATATCAGCGAATATCTCGTCGCCCGGAGGTATATCGAATCCTCGAACGAAATCCTGCCTTTCATTACCGACCGGGAGATCTCCCTGCTATGGGACAACATCGTCGCGGAAACGGGCCTGAACAAACCGGAACGGCGCCCCCGCCGGAAATACATGCTCTACCCGGCGGCCGTCGCCGCGTCGGTCCTGATGCTGTTCGCCCTGTGGCCGTCGGACGACGTGACGCGGCATGTCGAAATCTGCGAATACGCCTGCGCAAAAGCCGACTCCACTGAAAGCAGGGAGGCCAAACTGATCCTGTCGGACGCCAAAACCGTGGTCATCACGGACAAGGAGGCCGAAATCCGCTACGACGATTCGAAAATCACGGTCAGCCGGTCGCAGATACCCAAGGAAGAATCGGCCAAATACAACCAGCTCATCATCCCGAAAGGCAAAATGTCGCGCCTCACCCTATCCGACGGAACCAAAGTGTGGGTCAATGCCAATACACGGATCGTCTATCCGGCGGAATTCACCGGCAAGCAGCGGGAAATCTACGTCGACGGCGAAATTTTCCTCGACGTCGTGCACGACGACCGTCCGTTCATCGTGCGGACCAAAGGACTGAACGTCGAGGTCATGGGAACCCGTTTCAACGTATGCGCATACGACAAAGGGGAACTCGAACGCATCGTCCTGGTGGAAGGGTCCGTACGGGTCGCGGACAAGACGGGAGGAAACAAGAGGGTCCTCGAACCGAAGCAGATGTACGAAGCTGCGGGAGGAGAGACGCGCGTCGAAGAAGTCGACGTCCGCAAATACGCATCGTGGATCGAGGGATTGTACTATTTCGACAGGGAGAGGCTGGAAAACGTCGCCCGGCTTCTGTCCGATTATTACGGTGTCTCGATCGTTTGCAGCGAGAAAACGGGCGGGTTCGCCTGCTCCGGCAAACTGGACCTGAAAAGCGACCTCGACGAAGTGTTGCTCGGATTGAGCCTGAGCCTGCCGGTAGTCTGCGAGCACGTGGGAGACGACATGTATATCATCGTACTCAAAAACGACTGAATCCCAACCTTAAAACCCCGAAAAACCGAAGAGCCTATGAGATAAAACCGAATTCCGAAAAAACGACCGGACGATACTGGTACTATCGCCCGGTCTGCGATCTAACCGTTAAACTGCTAAAAATTAACCATTAAATCCCTACAAAGGTATGAATAATAACAATAAGTCATGCTGTAAGAAATCATTATTTCGCCGGGAATTGTGGGTGGTACGGATGGCGTTCCTGTTTCTGACGCTCGGAATGTGGCCGGCAAATGCCGCCGCAGCCGCTCCGAAAGCCACTCTTTTATCGATCAACGCCAAAAACAAACCCGTAAAGGAGGTGTTCGCAGAGATCGAGAAAAAAACCGAATACATTTTCTTTTATTCCGACGACATCGTCGACGTCGACCGCAGCGTCTCGGTCGACGTGAAAAACGGGAGCGTCGAAACGGTCCTCGACCAGATTTTCCGATCGACGGACAACTCCTACGAAATCAAGGACCGCCAGATCTTCATCGTAAAGCCGGAAAAAAGCGCCGCGAAAAAGAACGAATCCGTCCGGCAGCAACCCGGTACCAAGCGGATCACCGGCACGGTCACCGACGCCAAGGGAAACCCGCTGGCGGGTGTGAACGTGATCGTGAAGGGGACGACGATCGGAGTGTCGTCCAACATCGACGGTACGTACGTGATCGACATCCCGCTCCATGCGTCGCTCGTTTACAGCTACATCGGCTATCTGAACCAGGAGATCACGCCCGGGGCCGAGAGCATCTGCAACATCGTCCTCGACGAGGACAACCGGGTGATGGAAGAGGTGGTGGTGGTCGGGTTCGGCCAGCAGAAGAAGGAGAGCGTCATCGGCGCGATCCAGTCGTTCAAGACCTCCGACATGAAGATGCCCGCCGCCAACCTCACGAACAGTTTCGCAGGCCGCATCGCCGGCGTGATCTCGGTACAGCAGTCCGGAGAGCCGGGCGCCGACGGGGCGAATTTCTGGATTCGCGGCGTAAGCACCTTTGCCGAGGCCGCGCAGAATCCGCTGATCCTGATCGACGGCGTGGAGTGCTCCTCGTACGACCTGAACGCCCTCGCCCCCGAGGTGATCGAGAATTTCTCGATCCTCAAGGATGCCACGGCGACGGCGCTCTACGGATCGCGCGGCGCAAACGGCGTGATGATCGTGACGACGAAAACCGGGCAGGGCGGCAAACCGAAAATCAACCTGCGCGTCGAGGGGCGCATGTCGATGCCCACACAGATTCCCGAACTCGCCGACGGCGTACAGTACATGCGGATGTTCAACGAGGCCATCGAAGCGCGCACGCCCGGGGCCGAGCCGAAATTCTCGGAGGAGGCGATCCAGGGAACGATCGACAAGCTGGACCCCTACGTCTACCCCAACGTCAACTGGTACAAGGAGCTTTTCAAGCGGCAGACCTACACGCAGGCGGTCAACCTGAACGTCTCGGGCGGCATCGCCAAGCGGGTGACCTACTTCATGAGCGCGTCGATCACCAACGAATCGGGCCTGCTGAAGCAGGCTCCGGAGAACCCCTTCAAGAACAACATCCACAACCTGCGCTATTCGTTCCAGTCGAACGTCAGCAGCCAGCTCACCAAAACCACCAAGGTGGGAGTGAAACTGAATATCCAGGTGCAGGATTACACCGGGCCGCTCAACGACGTGAATTACCTCTTCGGCCGGGTGATGTGGGCCTCGCCGTCGCAGTTCCCCGTGAAATTCCCGCAGACCGGGGAGATGAACTACATCCCCTTCGGCAACAAATCGGGCGGTCCCCAGTCCAACATGTACGCCAACCCGTACGCCTCGCTGGCGCAAGGCGTCAACGAGATGTTCAGAACCACCTCGATGGGAACGCTCGATTTCGAGCAGAAGCTGGACTTCATCACCAAGGGGCTTTCCATCACGGGGCAATTCTCGCTCAAGGTCTTCAACAGCACCTCGACGGGCAAATACATCTCGCCGTTCTACTTCGAGATCGACCCCAACACGCTGGTTAAGAACGACGACGGCAGCTACACCTACGACCTGCGCTCGATCAACACCAACGGCAGCAACGCCGCCGTGGCGCGGAACTCGAACTCCAGCGACCGCCTCACCAACACCAACATCATGCTCAACTACCAGCGCCAGTTCGGCAAGCACGACGTGAACGCCCAGTTCATCTACCTGCAACGGGGCTACTTCCGCAACAATCCCGCGAGCAACAACTACAACGCCGCACTGGGAGAGAGAAACCAGGGTATCGCGGGCCGCCTGACCTACAATTTCGACAGACGCTACTACACCGAATTCAATTTCGCCTACAACGGCAGCGACAACTTCGTCGAGGGGAAAAAGTTCGGATTCTTCCCGTCGATCGCCCTGGGTTACATCCTCTCGAACGAGAAATTCTTCGAGCCGCTGACCAAAGTCGTCAGCCTGCTGAAAGTGCGCGGTTCCTACGGTCTGGTGGGCAACTCGCTCACCAGCGAACGCTTCCAGGGCTACACGCACCTGACCATGGACGGCAAGAGCTACTCGTTCGGCCCGGCGTTCAACAGTTCGATGAAGGGCGCGGTGATAACCCGCTACGGCAACCCCTACGCCACGTGGGAGACCTCGCTGAAAAAGAATATCGGACTGGAAATCGGTCTGTTCGACAACCGGTTCCTGCTGATCGCAGACTTCTTCCGCGAAAACCGCGAACGCATCCTGCTGACCCGCCAGACAGTTCCCGCGACGGTCGGCATGGGCAGCGCCACGCCGTTCGCCAACATGGGCAAGACGCGGAACCAGGGCGTGGACCTCTCGCTCGAATATAACCATGTCTTCAATCCCGATTTCCTGCTGACCTTCAAGGGAACGTTCACCTACGCGAAAAACACGCTGATCTTCCGCGACGAACCCGACTACGAATGGGATTACCAGTACGAGCGCGGCGGTCCGATGAACCGGATCGGGCCGGCTTACGTCGCACTGGGGCTTTTCAAGGACCAGGACGACATCGACAGCAGCCCCGACCAGTCGGCCGTGATGGCCAACGTCAGACCGGGCGACATCAAATACAAGGACCTGAACGGCGACAAGAAGATCGACCAGTACGACCGCACCTACATCGGCGACCCGTACATTCCCCAGATCGTCTACGGCTTCGGGCTTTCGGCGAAATACAAGCGGTGGGACTTCTCGGTCTATTTCCAGGGCGTCTCGAAGGTGTCGATCTACATGAACGACATCCACCCGTTCGGCGTCTACCACAAGAACGTGCTCGGGTTCGTCGCCAAGGACTACTGGTCGGAGAGCAACCCGAACCCCGCGGCCGCCTATCCGCGCCTCTCTCACACCGACGGCCGCGACAACACGGAGGTGCTCTCCTCCTACTGGCTCCGCGACGGCGCGTTCCTGCGCCTGAAAAACCTCGAAATCGGCTACTCGTTCAAGTGGATGCGGGTCTACCTTTCGGGGGCCAACCTGCTGACGTTCTCGCCCTTCAAACATTGGGACCCCGAACTGGGCGGTTACGACAACAAGCCGGAGTCGTCCAGCGCCAACCGGGGCAACGGACTCCGATACCCGCTCCAGAAGATCGTGAACATCGGAGCGCAGTTTAACTTTTAACGACCGAAGAATTATGAAACCGCAATATATCCTATTATCGCTTTGCCTCGTGCTGGCCGGATGCAGTTACCTGGACCTGGAACCGGAAAAGAAAGGTACGCTCCAGGAGGTTTTCGAGGACCGGACCTCCGCCGAGAAGTTCCTGTACGGATGCTACGGCTACCTGCCCGCCTCGAACGACTTCAACGGCGAGCCGCAGGTGTGGGGCGCCGGGGACGAAGTGGCCCTCACGTCCCAGTGGGGCACCGACTGGCATTGGGCCAAAGCCGCCCACACGGGACAGATCTCGGCCGCAGAGCCGCTCTACAACTACTGGTCGCACCACAAAAGCAAGAAACAGCCCTCGCGCTGCGCCGCCTACGACCTCTACGGAGGCATCCGCCAGTGCTACACCTTCATCGACATGGTGGACGGGGTTCCCAACGCCAGCGACAGCGAAAAGGCGCGGTGGAAAGCCGAGGCGAGATTCCTGGTCGCCTATTTCCACTACTCGCTCCTGCGGCTCTACGGTCCCATCTGCCTCGTCGAGGGAATCATCCCGAACGACGCTCCGGAGGAGGTCTACTACCCGACCCGGCGTCCCTACGACGAATGCGTAGGCTGGATCGCCAGGAAATTCGACGAAGCGGCCGGCGAGCTGAAGGCCTCGCGGGCCTACTCGGCGCTGGACATGGGCCGTGCCAACTACGTCGCCGCCCTGGCCATCAAGTCGCGGATGCTGCTCTACGCCGCCAGCCCGCTTTTCAACGGCAATTCGGAGTACTACGCCGATTTCAGGAACAAGAACGGGGAGCAGCTCATCAGCCAGACCTACGACAAGGAGAAATGGAAGGCGGCCCTCGACGCGACCGCGGAAGCGATAGCCGCCGCGGAGCAGGAGGGATACAAGCTGTTCCGGTTCAAGTCCGAAGGAACGTCGCTCACGCCGGAGGAGGTCGCCTATCAGACGGCCCGGAACATGGTCACGACGCTTCCCCGCGAAATATCGGACAATCCGGACATGATCTGGGTCGATTCCCGCTCGCCGGTGAACAGCCAGCAGATGTATGCCATCCGCGGGCTTACGAACAACTCCGTGAGCGTTCCCTACGGCGGCGTTTCGCCCTCGTTCCGGATGGTCGAGACCTTCCTGACCAAAAACGGGCTTCCGATCGACAAGGACCCGGAGTTCGACTATCCGCACCGCTACGATCCCGTTCAGGACGAATACGGGGAGTGGACGGCCAAGATGCACCTCGGGCGCGAGACCCGCTTCTACGCCGACATCGCCTACGACCGGGCGCATGACTACGAACTGCGGGGCAACTGGACCCTCTACCTGCGCATGGGCGAAAAGCACCCCGCGACGAAGCTGACGATGGGCAACGACCCGAACCGGGACATGCAGACGATCAACGGCTATCTGGTGAAAAAGACCGTGCATCCGAACTCCTATTTCCCGAACAATTCGGTCTCCGCCGGACGCATCGACTGGGCATGGCCGCTCGTCCGGATGACGGAACTCTACCTGAACTACGCCGAGGCATACGTCGAATACCACGGGACGCTCGCCGGGCAGGCCCTGCAATACATGAACGACATCCGCGACCGCGTCGGCGTGCCGCGCATCGACGATGCGTGGAAGGGCATTCCCGGCAAAGACTACCGGGAGATCATCCGCCAAGAGCGGACGATCGAACTGATGTTCGAGGGACACCGCTATTTCGACGCCCGGCGGTGGAAAATCGCCCACCTGACTTTCGCCGAGCCGTCGAAGCGCTGGAACTGCTTCCCCACGGGCTTCACGACGACCAACGTACAGCCGTACGACAGTTACCTGACGATCATGCCGTCCATCGAGACGTCCAAGATATTCGAACAAAAACACTATCTTTATCCGATCGACGCGGAAAATATTTCCAGCAACAGGAACCTGGTACAGAATCCGGGCTGGTAAAAACCCGATTTTCAGACAAGAGGTGCGTCCGCCGGGGATGCAACGCCCCGGGGCGCACCCCTCGTCCTGATTTTATGAAAACCAAAACCCGAATACAATGAAGTACATCGGAACAATATCCCTGTCGTTGCTTCTGGCCTTGTCGGCGAACGCCGCGCCGCCGGCCGGCGACACGATCCGGATCACGCAGCTGGGGCTTCGGCCCGGTTCGCGGATCAACGCCACGCCGTTCGTCAACGAAGCCGTAAAACGGTGCAGGGAAAAACCCGGAAGCGTGCTCTACTTCCCCGAAGGCCGCTACGATTTCTGGCCCCAGCATGCCGTCGAACGCGATTACCACGAGTCGAACACCACGGACATCAACCCCAAACGCCTGGCGGTGTTTTTCGAGGGAATGGACGGGATCACACTCGACGGCGGCGGGTCGGAGTTCATCATGCACGACCGCATCCAGCCCGTCACGCTCGATAATTGCAGCAATGCGGTTCTGAAAAATTTCACGGTGGACTGGGACGTCCCGCTGATGGGGCAGGGCGAGGTCATCGGAATCGGGACCGACTATTTCGACCTGCGTATCGACCCCGCCAAATACCCCTACATCCTCGAAAACGGCAAGCTCGTCTTCGTCGGCGAAGGCTGGAAAAGCCCCGTGACGCGGATGATGGAGCTGGACGTCTACACCGGGGTCATCCAGAACGGCGACCGCGCCCTGGGCAGCAAATGGAACGAATACCGGGCAACGGAACCAGTTCCGGGTGTCGTGAGGGTCCGGCGGGAAGGCGGTTTCAGACGCTATCCGAAAGTGGGCAACATCCTGGTGCTCCGGCACGGCGAGCGGGACCACGCCGGCATCTTCATCAACGAAAGCCGGAACGTCTCGCTGAGCGACATCACGATCCACCACACGGCCGGACTCGGAATCCTCTGCCAGTATGCGGAAAACCTCGATTTCGACAACGTGGACGTCGTGCCGAACAAGGCCAAGGGACGCTATTTCAGCGGCCATGACGACGGCATTCACGCCATGGGCTGCAAAGGCCGTATCCGCGTGAACGACTGCGAATGGCAGTACCTGATGGACGACCCGATCAACATCCACGGAACCTGCGTGCGCATTACCGAGGTGCTCTCGCCGACCGAGGTGAAGTGCCGGTTCATGGAGTCCATGAGCGTCGGCCTGCGATGGGCCGTCCCGGGCGACAGGGTCGGATTCATCGACAACAAAACCATGTGCACCGAGGAGGAGAATGCGACGAAATCGTTTACGAGACTCAACGAGCGGGAATTCATCCTCGAAACCGAGAAACCCTTCTCCCGCGCGATCCGGGCGGGCATGGCGCTGGAAAACCGGACCTGGACGCCCGACGTGGAGATCCGCAACTGCCGCTTTTTGAGCAACCGCGCGCGGGGACTGCTGATCTCCACACCGGGAAAGGTCGTCGTCGAGAACAACTTCTTCGCCTCCAGCGGTTCGGCCATCCTGATCGCCGGAGACGCGAACTACTGGTACGAGAGCGGCGCCATCCGGAACGTGCTGATCCGCGGCAACCGGTTCGACGCCTCGTGTCTATCGTCCGGATACCAGTTCACCGAAGCGGTCATTTCGATCCTGCCCGAGATTCCGGAACCCGACCCGTCACGCCCCTTCCACCGCAACATCCGCATCGAGGACAACCATTTCTGTTCGGCCGACTATCCGATCCTGTTCGCCACCTCGGTCGACGGGCTGACTTTCAGCGGCAACACCATCGAGCGGAGCTACGACTTCCGCCCGTGGCATCCGCGCAAGGCCGGGATCACGGTCGATGCCTGCCGGAACGTGACGATCTCCGGCAATGAGTTCATCGGCGAAGTCCTGGGCCGGACGGTCAGCGTCGAAAACATGCACAGGCGCGAGGTGAAAATCGCCCCCGGATCGCCCTATAAGGTCGTCTGGAACAAAGAGGCCGCGCGACCCAAACTCCAAAAATAACGAAGCACATGAAAGCAATCCCCCTATTTCTGTTTTTCAGCCTCTCCGGCTTTGTCTACGGCTCCTGCGGCGAAAAAGAATCCGCAATGCCCCCGACCCCTCCGGCCGCCGCCGGAGAGGTCTTCCGCACGCCGGCCTACCTGCAAAACCCCGCCGCCGACGCCATGACGGTCATGTGGATCACCAACGTCCCCTGCCGCAGCTGGGTCGAGGTCGGAACCGAACCCGACCGGTTGCAGCCCGTGAGGTGTTACGACGAGGGCATGATGGTCGCCAACCGGACGATCAACAAGATCAGGCTGGAAGACCTCCGCCCCGGCACGAAATACTACTACCGGGCCTGCTCGCAGCAGATACTCCACTACGGCAGCTACAAAAAGGAGTTCGGCGACACGGTCCGGATGCCGTTGGCGTCCTTCACGACGTGGGACGAGCGCGACCAGGACTACACGGTTCTGGTCTTCAACGACGTACACAAGAAAACCGGACTGTTCGGACATCTGATGAGCCTCGTCGGAAACGAGCCGTACGACCTCGTGATTTTCAACGGCGACTGCTTCGACGATCCGGAAAAGGAGTCGGAGATCGTCGAGGTCCTCACGGAATACTGCAAATCGTACGGCAGCGACTGCATCCCGTCGGTGTTCATGCGCGGCAACCACGAGATCCGGGGCGCCTGCTCCGTCGTGCTGTGGGACTACCTCTCCAAGGCGGGCGAACACTCCTATACGGCATTCACGATGGGCGGCACGCGCTTCGTCCTGCTGGACTGCGGCGAGGACAAGCCCGACGGCACCGAAGTGTATTACGGCATGAACGACTTCACGCAATACCGCAAGGACCAGGCGCAATTCCTGCAAACGGAACTCGCGGGACCCGAATTCACCGCCGCGGCGCGGAAGGTACTGATCCACCACATTCCCATCTACGGAAACGCCGTCGCGAAATTCAATCCCTGCAAGGAGCTGTGGCAGCCCCACCTGGCGGCGGCCGGATTCGACGTTTCGCTGAACGGCCACCTGCACCGGTACGAACTGATCGAAAAAGGGGCTTCGGAGAACAATTTCCCGGTGGTGATCGGCGGCGGCTACAAAGAGGAGAACGCAACCGTCATGATCCTGAAGAAGACCGGGGAGCGGCTCAACCTCCGGGTCGTGCACGCCAAAGGAAACACACTGCTCAACCGCGACCTTTAGCGGTCGCCCGGTATGCTGCGCGATCCCGTCCGGTTCCGGGCGGGATCACGCTTTTCTTCACCCCGGAAAAACACGCCCTCTGCGGCCCTTCCGGCAAAAATGTGCGGAACCGATCGAATACCGCTGTTTTTCAGTCACTATATTTGGAGTTTCCCGGCATTTTTCCGAAATTTACCCAATCGGGCCGCGCCGGACGTCCGGCAGCGAAAACCGCCCCGGCAGACTATGCCTAAACCTTAAAAACAGAATAACCGATGAAGAAAATCCTCTTATGCTGGCTGGCCGCGGCGACCGCGCTGACGGCCGGCGCGCAGAACGACGAATGGCAGGACGCCGGCGTGAATGCCGTGAACCGGATGCCGATGCACGGCTCCTGGTTCGCGTACGAGTCGCCGGAAGCCGCGCAGGCGGGCGACAAGACCCTCTCGGAGCGGTTCGTCACGCTGAACGGAAACTGGAAATTCAACTGGGTGTGCGACGCCGACCAGCGTCCGACGGACTTTTTCCGCGTCGGATTCAACGACAAAGGCTGGGGCGACATGCCCGTGCCGGGACTCTGGGAGCTGAACGGATACGGCGATCCGGTCTACCTCAACGTCGGCTATGCCTGGCGGGGCTGGTTCAAGAACGATCCGCCGCATGTTCCCGTCGAGCAGAACCACGTGGGTTCCTACCGCCGTACGATCGACATCCCCGCGGCATGGAACGGCAGGCAGATCGTCGCGCATTTCGGATCGGTGACGTCGAACATCTACCTCTGGGTCAACGGCCGCTATGTGGGTTACAGCGAGGACAGCAAGCTGGAGGCCGAGTTCGACCTGACGCCCTACGTGAAACCCGGGCGCAACCTCATCGCGTTCCAGGTCTTCCGCTGGTGCGACGGCACGTACCTCGAAGACCAGGATTTCTTCCGCCTTTCGGGCGTGGGCCGCGACTGCTACCTCTACGCGCGCGACAAACGACAAATTACGGACATTCAGGTCAACGCCGCGCCTTCGGCCGACTACACCTCGGGAACGGCAGCCGTCAAAGCCTTCTTCCCCAAGCAGGCGCGGGGATGCAGCGTCGAACTGGCGCTCACTGATGCGGAGGGCCGCAGCGTGGCATCGCAGCAGCTGCGCGTCACGAAGGACGAGGAGCGTTGCACGCTCGACGCCGGGAAAGTCACGCTGTGGAGCGCCGAGACACCCGCGCTGTACGGCCTGACGGCGACGCTCCGTTCGCCGGCGGGCGAAGTGATCGAGGTCATTCCGCTCCGGATCGGATTCCGCGACGTGAAGATCGAGGGCGGACAGCTGCTGGTCAACGGCCGGCCGGTGCTGATCAAGGGCGCCAACCGGCACGAGATGGACCCCGACTACGGCTATTACGTCTCCGAGGGGCGCATGCTGGAGGACATCCGCATCATGAAGGAGAACAACATCAACGCCGTACGCACGTGCCACTACCCCGACGACGCCCGCTGGTACTCGCTCTGCGACCAATACGGACTCTACGTCGTGGCCGAGGCCAACATCGAGTCGCACGGCATGGGTTACGGCGAAAAGACGCTGGCCAAGAACCCGCTCTACGCCAAGGCGCACCTGGAACGCAACGAACGCAACGTGCGACGCAGCATCAACCATCCGTCGGTCATCATCTGGTCGCTGGGCAACGAGGCGGGCGACGGACCTAATTTCAGTGCCTGCTACGACTGGATCAAGGCTTACGACCCCTCGCGGCCGATTCACCACGAACGGGCCGTCTATTCGCCCGGCAGCCGCAACACGGACATCATCTGCCCGATGTACTGGGGCTACGAGCGGTGTGAGAAATACCTCGCCGAAAATCCCGCCAAACCGCTGATCCAGTGCGAATACGCCCATGCCATGGGCAACTCGATGGGCGGATTCAGGGAGTACTGGGAGCTGATCCGCCGCGAACCCGGATACCAGGGCGGATTCATCTGGGATTTCGTGGACCAGTCGCTGCGCAAGAAGGGCCGCGGCGGCGTGACGGTCTACGGCTACGGAGGCGACTGGAACCCCTACGACCCCTCGGACCAGAACTTCTGCGACAACGGCCTGATCGGTCCCGACCGCATTCCGAACCCCCACATGGAGGAGGTGCGCTACTACTACCAGTCGGTCTGGACGACGTGGGCCGGCGACGCGAAGAATACGGTCGAGGTCCTCAACGAAAACTTCTTCCGCGGCCTCGAAAACTACGACCTCCATTGGGAAGTGCTCTGCGACGGGACGCCCCTCCGCCGGGGCGTCGTCGACGGACTGAAAGCCGCGCCGCAGCAGCGCGTGCGCATCGCGCTCCCCTACGATCCGGCCACGCTGCCCGCCGCGGGCGAACTGCTGCTCGACGTGGCCTACAAGCTCAAGACGGCCGAAGGCATCCTGCCCGCGGGCCACACCGCGGCGCGCGCCCAGCTGCCGATCCGCGAATACGCCTTCGCAGCCCCCGCGGCGAAATCCGCAGCCGAAGGGGAGCGGCTCGCCGTTGCCGACAACCATGCCGACTACCTGATCGTCACGGGCAACGGCGTACGGCTCGACTTCAGCCGCAAGACGGGCTTCATCACCCGCTACGAGGCCCGCGGACTCGACCTGCTGGCCGACGGCTCCACGCTGCGTCCCAACTTCTGGCGCGCGCCGACCGACAACGACTTCGGCGCCGGCCTGCAACACAAAATGGCCGTCTGGAAACAACCGGAAATGAAACTCAAGGCCCTCACCCACGCGGAGGCCGACGGCATCGTCACGGTGAAGGCCGGCTATGAGATGCCCGGGGTGCAGGCCGCGCTGGAGATCGAATACGCCGTCGACAACACGGGTGCCGTCACGATCGCACAGTCGCTGCACGCCACGCCGGGGGCCGAAGTTCCCGACATGTTCCGCTTCGGCATGCGCTTCGAGATGCCCGAGGCGTTCGACCGCCTGCAATACTACGGCCGCGGCCCGGGCGAGAACTACGCCGACCGCAAATCGTCGGCCTTCGTGGGACTCTACCGCCAGAGCGTCGACGAGCAGTTCTACCCCTACATCCGCCCGCAGGAGACCGGCACGAAGAGCGACCTGCGCTGGTGGCACCTCGCGGACATCGGCGGACGGGGCCTCACGGTGACCTCCGACGCTCCGTTCTCCGCCTCGGCGCTCCACTACTCGCAGGAGTCGCTCGACGAAGGCCCGGCAAAACGGCAGGGGCATTCGCCCGAGGTCGAAAAGCAGAAGTGCGTGTCGGTATGCCTCGACAAGGTGCAGTACGGACTGGCGTGCGTCAACTCGTGGGGCGCGCTGCCGCTGCCCGAATACCGGGTTCCCTACGCCGACTACACGTTCCGCCTGAAGATCGCGCCCGCGACCCGCCTATAAGCCGCGCCACACGGCCGAGGCCGGGACTCCGCAACGGGGTTCCGGCCTTTTTATCGGCCGCAGGACTTGCCCGGAAGGCAAAAAATGCGCATCTTTGCCGTCCGTTAAACGATCCCGAACATGCTATACACCGAAGATACGCGCATCGAAGCGCTGGCCGTACACGTCGTCGGCAACAAATCGAAGGACGAACCCCTGACGGTCTCGCCCGAACTCTCGGCGCAGGTGGCCGACGAAGGGCTGATGCGCACGCTCACGGCCTATTTCCTCGGCGGCTTCAAGAGCGAGGAGTGCTACAACCTCTACCACGAGACCGACCTCGGGTGCAACGAGGTCTGGAACTTCGCATGCAGGATCTTCGACGACCCGGAGGCGCTCCTCGAACATTCGGTGAGCCTCGCCAAGCACCTCTACGAGAGCGGCATGCACCCGCAGATCAAAAGCGGCGAATTTTATGCGGCCTACTTTTCGGATTGCAGTTTCGGCGGCGAACGCTGCGACGCGCTGGGGTTGTTCAAGTCCGAGACGCGCGACACGTTCCTCGACGTCGAACAGCAGACCGGGGGCGTGCACATCGCGGCCCGCGAAGGCATCGACATCAAACGGCTGGACAAGGGAGCCGTCATTTTCAACACGGAACGCGAACAGGGATTCGCGGTCTTCGTCGTCGACAACACCAACCGCACCGAGGCTCGCTACTGGATCGACGATTTCCTGCGCGTGCGCCAGCGGCAGGACAACTACCACAATACGCACAACACGCTGGCAATGTGCAAAAAATACGTCACGAAACACCTCTCGAAGGAGTTCGAGGTGTCGAAGGCCGACCAGGCCGAGATGCTCAACGAGACGATGAAGTATTTCCAGGAGCAGGAGAGCTTTTCGATGGACGATTTTTCGGAGAAGGTGATCCGCCAGCCGGAGGTCGTGGAGAGTTTCTCACGCTTCCGTCAGGAGTACGAGCAGGACCGCGACATCCGCATCGAAGACGAATTCGGCATCTCGGATTCGGCCGTCAGGAAGCAGGCGCGGTCGTACAAGAGCGTCATCAAGCTCGACCGCAATTTCCACATCTACGTCCACGGCAACCGCAACCTGCTGGAGCAGGGCGAGGACGAGAAGGGCAAATTCTACAAAGTCTATTACGAAGAGGAGGAGTAGGCTTACCCGAGCATGCCGCCCAGCACCAGACCGAACAGCACGAGAAACAGCGCCCAGTGGCACAGCCGGAGGTAACGGCGTCCCCCGGCTTTTTCACACAGCAGCGCCACCAGCCAGAAGACGCACCAGCCGCCGAACACCAACAGCAACAGAAGTTCGAGCGCGAAGTTGCGCGGCAGGGCGCCCGTTCCCAGCAGGAGCACGAACGTCGCGGCCAGCGCCAGGTCCACGGAAATCATCTGAAAGCCGCAGCGGCCCATCAGCCACGCCTCGTAAGCCCGTGAAGGGGCCGTCGCCGCGTCGGGGCGCGCCTCCGAGTAGAAGCGGTTGCCCGAAAACACATGTACGAAGAATGCGGCGGCGAGCAGCGCTCCGGCCGCCAGAAACCATCCGTTCATCATCATCCCATTTTACGGTAAATACACTCCGGCATGTGCCGGAGCAGCCACGCGACGATCCGCCAGCGGCGCGTGACGACCGCCACGCTACGGCGGCGGCGAATAGCCCGCACGATCCCCTCCACGGCCCGGTCGACGGGCATCACCCAGAACAGCCCCTCGCCCTTGGCCATCTCCGTCGCGACGAATCCCGGACGGATGTCGGTCACCGGGAGGGGCAGTCCGGATTTCGCAGCCCGCTGCCGCAGGCCCTCGGCATAGTTGATCTGATAGGCTTTCGAGGCGTTGTAAGCCGGAGCAGCACCGCCGCCGCGCAGGCCCCCGACCGACGTGATGACGACCAGATGGCCGCCGCCCTGCCCTTCGAAACGGCCGTAGGCCCAGTCGACCGCCGCGGTCCAGCCCACGACGTTGGTTCGGATGGCCGGTTCTTCCAGCGCATAGTCCAGTCCGGGATTCAGGTCGCCGGTTCCGGCGCTGACCACGCACAAATCCAGGCCGCCCAGCTCTCCGGCGAGGCGTTCCAGCGCCGCACAGGCGGCGGCAGGGTCCATGATGTCGGCCGCGGCGTAACAAAAACTGTCCGGACGGGTGGCCGCCAGTTCCTCCAGCAGCGCCTCGCGCCGCCCGGTCACGCCGACCCGGTATCCTTCGGCCGCAAGGCGTTCGGCCAACGCCCGGCCGATACCGGAAGTGGCCCCGATGACAATCGCTCGTTTCATGGAAACAAAGTTAACGGGTCCGCCCGGAAAAAGCGTTGACACAGATCAAGAAATCAGCGGACACGGCGGCGGATGCGGCTCAGCGTCTCGGGACGCACGCCCAGATAAGAGGCCAGCTCCCGCAGGGGAACGAGTTGCAACACGTCGGGACAACGCTCCGTCAGGGCCTCGTAGCGTTGCTGCGGCGAGGCGGCATAGCGGTCCAGCAGGCGTTCGTAGACCTCGGCCAGCATGTGTTCGGCCAGCGTGCGGCCCAGCCGTTCGCTGGCGGCATCGGTGCGGTAGAAGGCTTCGAGCCGTTCGCCGGGAACAAGCAGGGTCTCGGCACCGCACATCGCCCCGATGGTCACCTGCGACGGCACATCGTTGCGCATCGAGATATAGTCGCCGACAAATTCCCCGGCGAAGGCGTAACCCACGACATGCTCCTCTCCCGCGGCATCGGCATGCACGTAACGGAAAGCCCCCTGCACGACCAGCCCGCAGCGGTGGTTGCGGAGACCCTGCCCGGAGAGCCGTTCGCCGCGGGCGAAACGGCGTACGACGCCCTCGCGGCGGATAAAGGCGGCGAGTTCCGAAAATTCGGCCTCCGTTATGTACCGGTTGAAATTCACGGACGTAAAGATAATCCATCGATTTGGGAGAACCAAACGAAGGTATTAAATTTGCAGCATCCGTTACGAACAGAACAAAAACATGAACGCAATCCTCCGACTGATCTTTCCCGCAACGCCCTCCGGCGCCGGGACTTCGTGGCTGCTGCTGGCGGCCCGCATCGTCTTCGGCGCGCTGATGATGACCCACGGCATCGCCAAATGGCAGCATTTCGCAACGCTCTCGGCGACGTTCCCCGACCCGCTGGGCCTCGGAAGCCGCACGTCGCTCGTGCTGGCGATCTTCGCCGAGGTGGTCTGCGCGCTGGGATTCATCACCGGAACGCTCTACCGGCTGGCGCTCGTCCCGATGATTTTCACCATGTGCGTCGCCTTCTTCTCGGTCCACGGGGGCGACCCGTTCGCCGCGCGCGAACCGGCCATGCTCTACCTCACGGTCTTCGTGCTGCTCTGGATCGCCGGTCCCGGGCGGTATGCCGCCGACAACCTGATCGCCCGGCGGCTGAACCGATAAAACCGACGACATGGTACTCCAACGCGAATTCACGCTCCGCCCGCGCAGCCGGGGCTTCCACCTCGTCACCGACAAGATCGTACGCAACCTGCCGCCGCTGCCCGAAGCGGGGCTGCTGCACCTCTTCATCCGCCACACCTCGGCGGGACTTTCGATCAACGAAAACGCCGATCCCGACGTACAGCAGGACCTCGCGGCGATCTTCGACCGGCTGGTCCGCGAACGCGAAAGTTACTATACGCACAACGCCGAGGGCGACGACGACATGCCGGCGCACGCCAAATCGACCCTCACGGGTGTCGGCCTCACCATCCCGATCGTCAGCGGACGGCCGGGGCTGGGAACCTGGCAGGGCATCTACCTCTGCGAGTTCCGCAACCGCGCCGCAGGCCGACGGATCGTGGCCACCGTCGTCGGATAACCGTCGGATAGCCGCCGCCCGGCCGCAAAAAAAGCCTGCACCGAAAGATGCAGGCTTTTCTGTCCGTTACCGTCCGCTACCAGTAGTGCGGAACCAGCGAATGGTCGTAATTCTTGTACCAGCCGCGTTTCCGCTGGCCGTTGCTCTCGATCCACTCCTTCAGGTCGGGATAGGCCGAGAAGATGCTCACGCGGTCGTAGACGTGGGGCGTGCCGACGGGAAGGCGCAGCACCCATACGTCGTTGTCCTTGCTGCAATAGGGCACGCTCGACATCAGGCCCTTGCTGTCGGTCTCGTAATTCTTGTAACGGTAGCTCGGGGCGAAACCTTTCTGGTGAATCTCCGCCGAACCGTAAGCCGATTTGAGCACCATGAAGAAATCGTGCTTCTCGGGATAGGAGACCACGTCGCGGAAAGCCTCGGCCTGCGCGCGGCTCGCCTCGCCGGTGAGTTTCGAACGGTCGGGAACACCCGACAGTTTGACATAGGCGCGGATCATCGGCTTGCCGACCTCGATGTCGCCTTCGGCGGTCTGATAATGCTTGCCCTGGACCAGGTTGTCCAGTCCGTCGAACAGGATCAGCACCTTGTCCGGCTGGGTCAGGTCCACGTCGATGGTGAAACGGTTGTCCCGGATCTCGGTCATCACACCCTGTCCCGCTTTTTCGTAAACGATCTTTTCGATGTGCTCGGGCTGGAGGATCGAGGTGTCGAAATCCAGTTGCAGACCGGCCTTCCTGGTGCGGCCGCTGCCCACGCCGCGGATGTCGAGCGTGACGATCACACCCTCCTTGTAGCCGTGTGCCGGCAGCAGCGACGGGGAGGTGCACTCGACCGTCTTGAGGTCATACTCCACCACGAGGTCGTTGAAGTCGGCATCCGAAGCGGCGAAGTCGGGCCACATGTCCTCTACCATGATAACGCCCGAGTTGTAGTAGTACTGGTAATCGGGAACCTTTTCGTAGCGGGATTTCACGGCGTCGACCGGGAATTTATAATTCACATCCGCACCGTTCACGGCGAGCGCAACGACATCGTCGGCACCCGACGCGGCGGGATATTTCACATAGAGTTTCTCCGCACCGGCAGGGACTGCCATGCGGAACGTGCGGGCCACGTCCGATTCGAGGAGCACATCTTCGAGGAGCAGCGAATTATCCTGGCAGTCCTCCTCCGAATAGACCGAGACATTGGTCGTGACGCCCGACTCGAGCGTCAGGTTCACACCCGTTTCGGTGGACCAGTCGAAACCGGCCGGCACGACCGGAATTTCGGGTGCCACAACGGGTTCTTCCGGTGTTCCGGGGACTTCGGGAGTTTCCCCGGCGGTGTCGACGTCGGTACAGGCGCCAAACAGGATCACCGAAAACATAGCACAGATCGAGAAGATTTTTTTCATAATGCGTCTAATTAGGCATTAATAATTCACTTAAAAAGCCGGTTTTGTCCTACTACACCTGCAAACAGCTCGTTGCAGCTATCTGTTTTCGTCCAAAATGAAAACTTTTCAGCCCGCACAAAGATACGCAAATATTTTGCTACATTCCAAAAATAGCAGGCACTTTTTCCAATTATCTGTCAGAATGGCTGCAACATGCGCCCGGAGGCCGTTAATGCGCGAACAGGGTCCCGGAACGGCCAACCGGGAGGACGGCGCATCCGGCACCTGGCCCGGATTTTGCCGCCCCGAAAAGAAAAAACCGAACCGTCATGGCCGCAAAAACCGACACTTCCGACCGACTCACCGCCGAAGAACGCCGCAAACTTCCCGCATCGGCGTTCGGAATCCCCGAAACGCGCGAATTTCCGCTCGTCGACGCAGCGCACGTACGCGCAGCGGAAGCCTATTTCCGTTACGCGCCCGACGACAGGAAGGCGTCTCTTGCCCGGCGCATCCTCGCCCGGGCCCGCGAACTGGGCGTCGACGTGCAGAGCCGCACCGTCCGCGGCTGGGGCGGGGAGATGTAACAACCGAAAAAATCGCTATCTTTGTCTGCACGGGCCGCCGAAAGGTCCGCGCGGATACGTATGGAAGCGATCACCGAATTTCTCATCGACTGGGGCTATTGGGGCCTTTTTCTCTCGGCGCTCATCGCCGGGAGCGTCCTGCCGTTCAGCTCCGAGGCTGTGATGGTCGTCCTGGTGCGCATGGGACTCGATCCCGTGGGATGTGTCGTCGCGGCATCGCTGGGCAACACGCTCGGCGGCATGACTTGCTACTGGATCGGCACGCTCGGCAAAACCGAGTGGATCACCCGGCTGGGGGTCTCGACGCGCCAGCTGGCCCGGGCGCGGAAATTCCTCTCCGGACGCGGGGCGCTGATGGCCTTCTTCGCCTTCCTGCCCACCATCGGCGAAGCCATCGCCATCGTGCTGGGGCTGATGCGCAGCAACGTCTGGCTGACGGGCGGAGCAATGCTCGCGGGCAAGACCGCACGTTACATCGTCATACTGGCGACCTTGCAGGGCGCCCTATCCCTTTTCTGATATGGAAATTCACAAGACAGACACGCCGTCGCGGGAACTCCTGCTGCTGGCCGACGAGTCGGAAGCCTCGGTGGCCGACTACATCGGCCGCGGAACCTGCTACGCCACCTATGACGACGGACGGATCGTCGGTCAGTACGTGCTGATCCACACGCGGCCCTTCACGGCCGAGGTCGTGAACATCGCCGTGACGCCCGACCGCCAGCGTCAGGGCATCGCCACGGCCCTTTTGGCCCACGCCGTCGATACAGCCCGCCGGGCGGGATTCCGTCTCCTCGAAATCGGCACGGGCGACTGCGGCTTGGGACAGATCGCCCTCTACGAACGCTGCGGATTCGTCCGCTGCGGCATCGACGAAGATTATTTCCGCAAACACTATCCCGCTCCCATCTTCGAAAACGGCCTGGAGTGCCGCCACATGGTGCGCCTGCGCATGGAACTCCGATAGCCATGTCCATATCGTGGAACCCTTGGCACGGCTGCTGCAAAATCAGCGAAGGCTGCCGCAACTGCTACGTCTACCGGCAGGACAGCCGGCACGACAAGGACAGCCGTGAGGTGCGCCAGACGGCGATGTTCGACCGCCCGATACGCCGCAGCCGCGACGGACGTTTCAAAGTCCCCGCGGGCGAGATGGTCTACACCTGTTTCACATCGGATTTTCTGCTGGAGGAGGCCGACGACTGGCGCGCCGAGGCGTGGGAGATGATGCGCATCCGCCACGACCTGCGGTTCATGTTTTTCACCAAACGCATCGACCGGCTGGCGGCCGCACTGCCGCCGGACTGGGGCGAGGGATACGAAAACGTCATCATCGGCTGCACGGTCGAGAATCAGGCGATGGCCGACTACCGGCTGCCGCTGTTCCTGAAAACACCTATCCGTCACCGCATCGTCATCTGCGCCCCGTTGCTGGGACCGCTCGACATCATGCAATACCTGACGTCCGGGATCGAGGAGGTCTCGGCCGGCGGCGAATCAGGCAACGAGGCCCGGCCCTGCGACTATGCATGGGTACTTGCTCTGCGCGAACAGTGCGTGTCGGCGGACATCCCTTTCTGCTTCCACCAGACCGGGGCGCGGCTCCTGAAGGACGGGCGCCTTTACCGCATCCCCCGCAGATACCAGCACTCCCAAGCCCGGAAGGCAGGAGTAAACTACAAAACCCGTTAACGGACCGGGTCGTAGGAGATCGTCGACTCTTCGTCGGTGCGTTCGATCTTCATAATCACGGGCCGCAGCCCGTCGTTGCACGAGCAGATGGCCACTCCCTCCTTGTCGATCCAGTCCCCGTAATAGAACTTCCCGGCCCCGTGCGAGAGGGCGAAGACATATTGGTAAACGGCCTTCCACGCCTCGTCGCAGAACCCTTCGGGCTTGGCGTAGTCGGCATAGAAAACCTGCCCCTCGCGCATCATCGGGCAGCGGTCGAATCCGGGAGCGGCATACTCTTTGGCGAGCTCCTCGTTGAGCATGGTCTTGAGGATCGTGATCTTACAGCGTTTCATAGCGAACCGGTTTTCGGTAAATATACGAAAAATCCGGCCCCCTTTCGGAAGCCGGACCCACTAAAAATAAAAACTATGACAAAAACTTCGATTTAAGCGTTTGCGTTCGCCAGGGGCGAAGCCTGCGTGTAAGTGCGGGCGGCCAGCTCCTTGTCGAGCATGTACAGCCCGAACTTGTTGCCCTCGACGGCCTCGCAGGCGGTGATCATGTCGCGTGCCGACTCCTCCTCCTCGACCTGCTCGTCGACGAACCAGACGAGCATGTTCGACGAAGCGTAATCCTTGTCCTCGGCGGCGATGGCGGCCAGGTTGTTGATCATGGCCGTGACCTCCTTCTCATGGGCCAGCGTGTCCTGGAACATCTCCAGCGGCGAAGCCCACGCAGTGCGCACCTCCTCGATGGGAAGCAGCTTCACCTCGGCGTCGCGCGAAAGAATGTAGTTCATGAAGATGCGCGCATGGTCCTGCTCCTCCTGGAACTGAACGTAGAACCAGTTCGCAACGCCTTTCAGCCCCTTGGCCTCGGCGTCCATCGACATCGAAAGATAGAGATAGGCCGACCAGAGTTCGGCATTGATCTGCGCGTTCATCGCTTCGTGTAATTTCTTGCTCAACATAACGGTATTGTTTTTAAGTTTGCGGTTTGTGATCGTATGTGTGATACAAATATACAATAGTTTCCGGTGATTTGTATCAAAATAGCCATCATATTATTTTATAGCCGGATAGCATGGCATTATACCCGCCCAAACAACGGCGCACGACCGGGTGGGTCGTGCGCCGCGGTTATCCGTCGGGCGGATGGGGATCAGTCGTCGATCTCGATCAGGCGGAACTGAAGGTCGAACTTCAGGTCGAGACCGTTGTCGAGTTTCACCTCCCAGTCGCGCTTGTCGCGGTCGATCGAGACGATCTTGCGGCCTGCGAAATTCTTGGCGACATAGTCGCGGATCTGCTGCGGAACGACCGCTGCGGGGACTTCGCCGTACTTGCAGTCGACCTCTTTCCACTGTCCGTCCTTTGCGAACTCGACCTTCGAGCCGTTGACGAAGACCACCTTGTAGTCCTTGTCGAACAACTCCTCGTCGACCTTGGCGTAGGAGACCTCGACTCCCTTGAAGTGGGTCTGGACGAACTGCTGCGAAACGGCGGGAAGTTCGCCGACGGCGATGATCCGGTCTTTACCGGCGAAAGCGGGAACCGAAGAGGCCATGACGGCCAGCGAAGCGAGAAGAATCGTGAACTTTTTCATAATCGTAGTGTTTTAATTAAGTTTCATGGTACAAAGTTGCGGCCCGAAACTGAAACGAATCTGAAAAAATCGGATTTCCCGCATTTTTTTCACGCCGGGAAATCGACTGTGAAGCAATGCCGCCCCTCCTTATAAAAATAGGAGACCTTCAACCCGTAGAGACGGCAGACTGCATCGACCACGGCAAGGCCCAACCCCGTCGAACCCTCCTTCTTCGCACCCTGGTAGAACCGGTCGAAGATGCGCCCGGCGTCGAGCGGACCGCCCGCGCCGCTGTTGCAGACCGTGAGGCGCCGCGGAGCGACGCACACCGTCACCTCGCCGCCCTCGTCGCCGTGGACAAAGGCGTTTTTCAGGAGGTTGGCGACCACGCTCCCGGCCAGCGACGGATTCATCCGTGCCGTGAGCGGCCCTTCGTCCGCAAGCGCAAAGCGCATGCTGCGGTAGGCGTAAATCTCCTCCATGTCCTCGGCCGTGCGGCGCACCAGCGCGTTCACGTCGACCTCTTCGGCCTCGGGAAACTGGCCGTTGTCGATCTTCGACAGCAACAGCAGCGAACGGTTGAGCCGCACGAGGTAGTCCAGCGTCCGCTGCACCTTGGCGATCTCGCCCAGCTGCTCCCCGGTGAGCGCATGCGCGTCGTCGACCAGCATTTCCAACCGGTTGCGGCAGACCGCCAGCGGGGTCTGCATCTCGTGCGAGGCGTTGCCGATGAACTGTTTCTGCCGCTCGAACGACGACTCGGCACGCTCGGCATAGCGGCGCGCGGCATCGTTGAGTTTCCGGAACTCCGTGACGGAGGTTTCGACCGCAAGCGGCGCATTCCGCGCCCCCACGGTGTAACCGTCGAGCCACCGCAGCAGGGCGTACAACGGCCGCATCGTGCGGTAGAGCACGACGACCGTAACCAGCAGGATCATCAGCAGCAGGAACAGATAGAGGCAGACCATCCAGCCGAGGATCGCCTCGCGAAGGTCGTCCTTCTCGATGGTCGGGGTCATCACCGTCAGTTCGCGCCATTGCCCCGCACCGTCGCGAAACACCTTGCGCAGCACGCGGGCCGGCTCCTTGTCGTCGCGCTCGGGAATGAAAATCTCCTCGTCGGAATAGCGTTCGTGGTGCTGTGCGGCAGCATATTGGGGCGACACCTCGTGCAGAAAGTAGCCGTTGTTGCCCTCGTCCGCCGGGACGGGAAGTTCGCGCCCGGCCAGGACCCGCTTGACGATCACTTCGGCACGAGCTTCGAGCGCGTCGTCCACCTCGTCGTTGATCTCGTCGATCAGCGTGAAGTAAAACAACACGGCCCACGCAGCCAGAAGCAGCGACAGCGCCCACGACAGGTGCAGCAGGATGCGGTAGACCAGTTTCACGGCTGTACGAGTTTATAGCCGAAGCCGTAGACGGCGCGGATCTCAATGTCGGCACCCGCGTCGTGGAGCTTGCGCCGCAGGTTCTTCATCTGCGCATAGACGAAATCGAAGTTGTCGGCCTGGTCGATATGGTCGCCCCAGACCCCTTCGGCCAGCGCCGTCTTGTCGACCGTGTGGTTGGGGCGGGACATGAAGTAGTGGAGGATATCGTACTCCTTGCGCAGCAGTTCGACCCCGCGGCCCGCCACCTCGACCCGGCGGCTGTCGGGCCACAGGCGCACGTTGCCCGCGTCGAGACTCTCGTTCCCGTCGCGCTGGTGTCGGCGCAGGACGCTGCGGATGCGGGCGCTCAATTCCGCCAGGTGGAACGGCTTGGGGAGGTAGTCGTCGGCCCCGAGTTCCAGTCCCTCGATCTTATCGTCGAGGGAATCGCGGGCCGAAATAATGATCACCGCAGCCGGGCTGCGACGCTTCTTCAGCTCTTCGAGCAGCCGCAATCCGCTCCCGCCGGGCAGCATGATGTCCAGCAGGATGCAGTCGTAATCGTATGCGGCGATCTTGTCGAGCGCCGCAGCGTAATCGGCGGCCTGCTCGACGACGTAGTGCTCCCGGGTCAGTGTCCGGACCATGATCTCCCGCAGGGAGGGTTCGTCTTCGACAATAAGTATCTTCATAATATATTCCTTTTTCTCGGGGAGGGGCGAAATTACAGTCCGAATCCGAAAGGAAACTGAAATACGCGGGATCAGCACTGCCCGGTCCGCCGGAAATAGTTGCGCAGCACCAGCAGTGAAATAATCTTCTCGCGCCGGCGGTCGCGGAACTGCGCGACGTATTCGTGCGCATGCGCGATGATCGCCTCGGCCTCGGCCGGATGCTCGATGTAGTAGCGCATCCGCTCTTCGAGGTCGGAATAGTCGGGCCGGATCTCGACGTAATGGTAATCGGGGATGAGCGTGCCCTCCATGAACCACGTCTCGTAGGTCGGGCGGGGCATCACGGCCAGCGAGTTGGACGACATGATCCACTTGAGGTTCGTCGCCACATCGTAGCCCTCGATCGCCAGGATGAACTTGTAGTTCAGGTGGTCGTACATCGAAATATGGGGTTTGGTCCACTCCGCGGGATATTCGGGACGGGGCGTCGAGATGCCTGCATCGCAGCACTCCGAACCGAAATACATGCGCATGAAACGCTCGCGGTGGGGACGCCGCGTGATCGCCAGCCGGAAAATCGCCTTGTCCAGTTTCTTACGGAACGGGATATCGTCGCGCAGGAAGATGAAATGGCGCACCTTGTCGAGGTTCAACAGCACCGAATTGGCATTGTCGCCACGAATGGGCCGGCTCTTGACGATCGACGGCACGTCGGGAACCGTTGTCACGTCCCCGGGAACGGTATTCCAGAGCAGACGGTCGCTGAACCAGCGGGTGAACTCGTACGTATCGAAGAAATAGGCCGTCTGAACGCCCCGGCGGAACTTGTGGTCGCCCAGCGGACGCAGCCCTTCGGGGCGGGAAATTCCGGTCCCGGGGGCGAGTTTGTTGTAATAATCCGCCCGGCGGCAGATATACTCCCAGTCGGGACGGCGCTCCGCTTCGGCAAGCACCCGGTCCAGGCGAGACTGCAACAAACGTTTCGGCGTAATGTAACGTCCGAAACTCCGCAGGAACCAAAACAGCTTGATCTGTTTGTTGTGGAAAATACGGTTCAGACGGTTCATCGGCAATCGGTTTAGACAGACAAAGGTAGCAAAAAGTCGGATGGATGCAAAACCGGATTACGACCGACTCGGGAAAACCCTCCGACTGATAAAAGGGGCGTTACGGCTCCAAAGATAAAAAAAATCTGCGGAAACGAACAAAAAAGCGGAAACATCCGTTTCCGCCTTTCGCCGAGGATCGCCCCGCTTATGCCTTCAGGCCGTCGTAGGCCCACTTCACATAGGTCGCACCCCAGGTATATCCGCCGCCGAAAGCCGACAGAATGAGGTTGTCGCCCTTGCGCAACTGGCTCTCGTAGTCGCAAAGACACGAAGGAATCGTGGCGGCCGTGGTGTTGCCGTTGCGGTCGATGTTGATCATGCACTTGTCCTGCGTGATGCCCATGCGGCGCGCCGTGGCGTCGATGATGCGCAGGTTGGCCTGGTGGGGAACCAGGAAACGGATGTCGTCGCCCTTGAGGTTGTGACGCTCCATCATCTCCACCGAGACGTCGGACATCTTCGAAACGGCGGCCTTGAATACGGCGTGACCGTCCCACATGATCGTATGCCAGTTGTTCTGCACCGTCTCGATCGAAGCCGGGAAGCGCGAACCGCCCGCCTTCATGTAGAGCTGCATCTCGCCCGAGCCGTCGGAGCGCAGGATCGAATCCACGACTCCGAAACCTTCGGTATTGGCTTCCAGCAGCACGGCGGCGGCGGCGTCGCCGAAGAGCGGGCAGGTAGAACGGTCGGTATAGTCGACGATCGACGACATCTTGTCGGCGCCCACGACGATGACCTTCTTGCTCGTGCCGGCCTCGATGAACTTCGCACCGGTGGTCAGGGCGAACAGGAAGCCGCTGCAAGCTGCCGAAACGTCGAACGCGAAGGCGTTCTTGCAGCCCGCCTGGTCGGCGATCAGGTTACCCGTCGAGGGGAAGAACATGTCGGGGGTCACCGTGGCGCAGATCACCACGTCGATCTCCATGGGGTCGACCCCTGTCTTATCCAACAAATTGATGACCGCGCGGGCGCCCATGTAGGAACTGCCGACGCCTTCGCCCTTGAGGATATGCCGCGTTTTGATACCCGTATGCGACATGATCCACTCGTCGTTGGTGTCGACCATCCGGCTTAATTCTTCGTTGGTGAGGATATATTCCGGAAGGTACTGTCCCACACCCGTAATAGCTGCTGTTATCTTACCCATTAGCTTTGACTTTTCGTGTTTTGGTTAATTTTGAAACGCACGTTGCAGTTTCGCTGTCAGATCGGCCTTGATGACCTGTTCGGTCGAAAGAATCATGCTCCGGATCGCCTGGGGCGAAGAGCATCCGTGACCGATGATGACGGGCGCGTTGACGCCCAGGACGGGCGTACCGCCCACGTTTTCGTAGTTCATGGCGTCCCAGAAGGCATTGCGGCAGCCCATGGCCATGTTGATGCGGTAGAGGCCCTCGGCCATTTTCAGAACCGTATTGCCGACGAATCCGTCGCAGACGATCACATCGGCGACCTTGGCCGAGAAGAGGTACGAAGCCTCGACGTTGCCCACGAAATTGATCCGCCCGTCCTCCCGGAGCAGTTCATAGGCAGCCTTGGTCTGGGCGTTGCCCTTGGTCTCCTCCTCGCCGATGTTGAGCACCGCCACACGCGGACGCTCGATGCCCAGCACCGCCTCGGCGTAAATCGAGCCGATCAGGCCGTACTGCGCCAGCACCTCGGGCTTGCAGTCCACATTCAGGCCCACGTCCAGCAGCAGCGCAGGACGCCCTGCGACGGTGGGAACGATGGACGAAATCGTGGGACGCACCACGCCCTCGATCGGTTTGACGGCATACATCGAACCGACCATCATGGCGCCGGTCGAACCCGCGCTCGCAAATCCGTCGATGGCACCTTTGGCCAGATGGCCGAACCCGACCGTGATGCTCGAATCCGCCTTGGCCTGGAAGGCCTTGGCCGGGTGGTCGCCCATCTCGATCACCTCGGTGGTCGCAACGATTCCGAACCGCTCGGCGGGACATCCCTCCGAAGCGAGCACGGACTTAATTTTCTCTTCATCGCCGAACAGCACGACACGGCTGTCCGACCCGATCGCATCGAGCGCCATGACGGCTCCCTTGACAGCCGCTTCGGGTGCGTAATCGCCGCCCATGGCATCTACACCAATCTTTATCATACTCGTACGAGTGTTGGTTGTTATCTTGTCCCGCTCCCGCCCCGGCCCCGGAGAACATGCGCAACCGGGGGTCAGGCGCCCGGAAGGGAACCTTCATAAATTAAAAAAGAGGCACTCCCCGCGGGGATGCACTCTTTTGAGCGCCGGAATTATTCGGCAGCTTTCTTCTCGATAGCGAGCTTTCCGCGATAGAAGCCGCACTCGGGGCATACTCGGTGATAAAGCACCGCTGCGCCGCAGTTCGAGCAGGTAACCACCGTCGGAACGGTAGCCTTGTAGTTGGTTCTGCGCTTATCGCGTCGCGTCGACGAGACTTTGTGTTTAGGATGTGCCATTTTAAAATATAATTTATAAGTTTAAACGTATCTTTTCCGTGTTTATTTCGCGCCGCCGGGTTCTTCACCGTCTTCACCGTCCGCGCCTTCGGCCTCCATCCGCTCACGCAGAGCGGCCAGCTTGGCCCATTCGCCGTCGTTGTGCTCCCCGGCGCCTTCGGCCGCAGTCTCGATCGACGCGAACTCCCGGTCGGAAACGATCCGGAAGCGTTCGAGCATCTCGGGGTTGCACTCCCCCTCAGGATGCACCCGCTGGTAGGGCAGCGACAGCACGATGCTTTCGTAGATGTACTGCGCGAGTTCCACGCGGTCCTCACCCGGCAGCATCCACATCACTTCGCCGTCGTATTCGTGCACCTCGTCGGAGAATTTCACCACCAGCTGCCCCTCGAAATCAATGGGCACGCGGCAATCCTCCAGGCAGCGGTCGCATTCGACGACGACATAGCCCGTGATCCCGACATCGAGCGTGAGCTGCTTCTCCGAGCGGTCCATACCGACCGAGACCTCACACCGTCCGTCCTTGATCTCCGTGCTTTCGAAGGCTTCGAACAACGACCCGTCGACCTCGAAACGGAAGTCGTGACGACCGTTTTTCAACCCTTTCCAGGCAATCGAATATCGTTGAGCTACCTCCATTTAAGCACATTTAGTGCGCAAAGTTACGAAAAAATAAGACATTTGCAAAGAAAACCACGAGTTTTAGCACTCCCGGACCGGCGGGGTGCAAATAAATTTGGCGTTGCACGACAGTTGTATTATTTTTACGGAAAAATAGTCCGCGCGCGGCCTGCCGAACCGATCCGGCGCCGCATCCGGCCCGCGCGGCCCCGGCAGAACATGGACGAAAAAGGATTTACAATCGAAGTCACGAGCCGCTACGAAGGGTGGTGGCGGTACAACGTAGCGCTGATGTGCGGCTGCTTCGACGACGCCGGCCGGCGCATCGGATTCGCCTCGTCGGCATCAACCGTGGCCGACGCCGGCTCGAACCTCCCCGAACGCCCCGCAGGCGTCGCGGCGGACCGCACGGCCACGCTGCAAACCATGCAGTGCGACCACCTCGTGCTCTACCTATATATAATTCCCCACACGCTGCCCGCGGGCAACGAAATCGACGCGAACAAGCCCTTCGGAATCGAGGTGAGGATTTCCTATGCCGGACGCCGTCTGCGCACCGAAAAGCGGGCGATCAACCAATGGTCGGGCGCCTCGGTCGAAATGCGGGTCGATTCGAAAAAATAGCCTTCCGGCCAATCCGGAAACCAATATAACGAAAAGAGGGAACCATCGCTGGCTCCCTCTTTCTCTATCGGATGGCTTTCGACTATTTGTTGTTGAAAGCGGCCATCTTCTCGATCAGCATGAGGACCTTGTTCGAGTAGCCCCACTCGTTGTCGTACCACGAAACGACCTTCACGAAGGTATCCGTCAGTGCGATACCGGCAGCCTTGTCGAAGATCGACGTGCGGGCGTCGCCCAGGAAGTCCGACGAAACGACAGCCTCCTCGGTGTAACCCAGGATACCCTTTAGTTCGCCTTCCGAAGCCTCCTTCATGGCAGCGCAGATCTCGTCGTACTTGGCGGGC